>Ga0209187_1000335_pt1 | contig 90749 bp, 57 predicted proteins | sample BantaG_FD_187430 | JGI IMG/M metagenome (GOLD analysis project Ga0209187, IMG submission 187430) | Marine algal microbial communities from Bantry Bay, Ireland - BantryBay_4 metaG (SPAdes) (version 2) | ecosystem: Host-associated > Algae > Red algae > Unclassified | place: Bantry Bay, Ireland...
AATTCTATATTAGTGATAATTTTGCGCTGCAAACAATAGATGGATTTGAGCAATTAGATCGTATCAACGCAACTTTTAGAATTTGGCAAAACAGCCAACTACAAACCATTTCTGGGTTTGATATTGTAAGTTCTATTGATAATTTTAGAATTGATCTAAATGATAACCTATCAAATATTGGTGGGTTTAACTTACTCGTAAATATTAGCAATGCTTTCATCATCACCAACAACCCTTCACTCTGCGCCCTAACAGGCTTCACCGCACTAAGCTCAATAGGCAGCGTAAACATCTCACAAAACGAAATACTAAATAATTGCTGCATACTAAATTGTTTTGATGTTAGAGCAGTTACTACTGGCTCAATAACAATTGATAACAATGCAAGAGGCTGTAATTCGCTAAACGAAGTAGAAACACTTTGTCCAGCCGAATTTTGTGCTACACCAGGATGTCAAATTTATGATTCAATTAATTGCGGTTGCCCAGCTGATTGTCCAAATTGGCCGCAAGCTATTTTTCTCAATACTGGTTGGAATCTTATTTCGTTTGACATAGTGCCAAGCGACAATTCTATTCAAAATGTATTTGCTAATATAATTTCAGATAGTAATTTAGAATTTGTTAGCACATTTAATAATGGGACTGTTACTTTCAATCCCTATTTACCAACACCATTTAACACTTTGCAAACAATATCAGAAGGCTTTGGTTATTGGGTAAAAGTTACCAATGCTACATTTTTACCAGTTGATGGTTTGTGCGTTGATGATAGTTTCCGTAAACCTTTTGAGGCAGGTTGGAACTTAGTAGCCTTTCCACCAGACGAATCCCAACTTCCGGCAGACTATTTTGCTGATTTAATTACCAACGACAATTTAGAATTTGTTGCAGGTTTTGATGGCGGTATAAAAACCTTCAATCCTGCTTTGCCAGCACCATTTCAAACCTTACAGCAAATGGAAAACGGTTTTGGCTATTGGGTAAAAGTTACCAATGCTGTAGATTGAAAATATAATTAACGTCATTCTGAAATCAGCTTTGGTGTGTAGCGGAAAAGATGAGGTTCAGAATCTGCCTGTTTTGAAAACGAGTACTCAAACAGCTTCTCGTTAATCTATAGACAGATTCTGAGCATTTCTTTCACTACGTTACAAAAATCTCAGAATGACGTTATATGAAAAAACCCAAAACACCCTTAAAAGAATAAATTATTTAACACATTATAAAAATGAAATGATTATGACTACAAGTACAATGTATCGACCACTACCTAACTGTATAAATTTTTTAATAGATAAAACTCAACTGCCGAAGTTTAGTCAACTTGTTTTGCTGTTTGCTTTGCTTGGTTTTAGTTTGGTTGGGTTTGGGCAGGATGAAATCCTGCTGTATGGAAATGACTTTGAAACTTACAACATTGAACCGAGCAAAAATGGGTGCTATCTTGATAATGATAATACCTTTGTAAACGTATTATGGGGTGGGACCAGCATTGGTATTGGTGGTAATGTTTTGTTTGCACAAACATTTACAGTAGAAACAATGCTAATAAATGGAGAAGATAATAGATATGTAGACACTAAAGGGAATGGAGGAAATTACTGTATTGGGATGTTATCAACAGCACAGGATGATATGCTTTCTCTGACCCTTGATTCTAAAGGATTGACATTTCTAAATATATCATTCTCTCTATCTGCAATAGATTTGGATGGATGTGGTTCTGCTGGTGTCAGTACACCTATAATGAAAATAATTATTTATGACTCACCCGAAGGTGTGTTCAATTTTTCAAATCCTGGTAACTCAATTGGAGAAACAACTTTAACTGGAATTGAACCTAATACTGATAAATATATATTCAATTGGACAGAAGTCAATTCAAATGTAAATATAGAAGAATCTACCAATGGTAATATTTCAATTGTTTTTGATTTAAAGCAAAGCGGTTATGCAGCATTTGATAACCTTAGAATAACAGCAACAGAAACCTGTAACACAACAGAGATAAACTTAGAAAATGGCATAGTAGCCCATTATCCATTTCAAGGCAATGCAACAGATGTCAGTTCAAACAAAAACAATGGAGAACTTTTTGGAGCAAGCTTAACAACCGATCGTTTTGGAAATGAAGGTGATGCTTTTCATTTTGATGGTAATTCATATATAAGCATAGCAGACGATCCAACACTAAGGCCTCAAAATTTTACAATTTCATTATGGTGCAGGTTTGATGATTTGAGTGATAGTACAAAAGTATTAATTGATAAACATTTAATTGATGGTAATGATACAGATTCTTATGAACTTTGGTTTTCCGATAGTCAAATAAATGGTTGCTTGAGTGATGAAGATGGAGTTAGTGAATACATTAGAGCAGATTTACAGCCAAATACAACCGATTGGTATCACATAGTTTATTCTTTTAGTGATGAAAACAACATTAAATCTTTGTATATTAATAATACGCTTGCCAATTCACTTGAGGAATCAAAAACTATAGATTACACAAATACACCCATTAATATTGGAGCAAGCTATTTGTCGGAAACTGAACTACAATATTTTTTTAAAGGTGATATTGATGATGTTAGAATTTATGACCGAGTGTTGAGTTCTTGTGAAATTGAGGCTTTGTTTGAGTTGCCTTACGTTTCGTATATAGAAGATTGTGCTGATGGAATTGACAATGATAACGACGGTTATGTTGATTGTGAAGATTTAGATTGCCAAAACAACTTATTGTATTCAAATAATTTTGAAAATGAAATTGGTAATGAATGGTCGTTAATTAAAACTGAGACTATTAATAATTCAACAGTTTTAGGAGTTTTTAATCGGTCTGATGTCCACACTCTTAGTTTAAGTAATTTACCATTAGGTGACAGTATAACAATTTGTTTCGATTTGTGGATATTAGGAACTTGGGACGGTAGTGATGATAATTTTAAGGATGTAATTACTGTTTCGACTTCTGACAATCAAACATTATTAGATGCAACTTTCGCAAATGCAGATAAAAGTCAAACTTTCCCTAATAATATTGGAGGAGCGAGTAATCCATCTGGCACAGGAGCTGTACTCTCTGGAAATTATTATGGTACTGATACAGTTTATCCGGACAGAAAATATGAAATATGTAAATCGTTTTTAGCAACTTCAATCATTTTAGAACTCAATTTTTCATCTTCTACAAGCGAAGCTAATACAGAAGTATATGCAATAGATAATATTTTAATTACGAAACAAAGAAATGAAAACTGTATAGAAGGATGTTTAGATCAAGTGGCTTGTAATTTTAATCCCGCTGCAAATATTGATGATGGTTCTTGTGATTTTGGAGCAATTAATTGTCTGTCACCCTGTGAGGATATTTTAGGATGCATAAATCCTGATGCAGAAAACTATAATATAGATGCCACTTGTGATGATGGTTCTTGCATTATTATTAATCCTTGTGAGGAAACGGAAACAATCAACCTAAACCAAAACCTCATTGCCTACTATCCATTTAGTGGCAATGCAAACGATGAAAGTGAGAATAATAATAACGGTGAAGTATTTGGGGCAGAATTAACTACAGATAGTTTTGGGAATGAAAGTTCAGCATATCAATTTGGTGGCGATGATTATATTTCTATTCCAAATTCTCCTGAACTTGAAAATTTATCTGAGGAGTTTACTATTTCTATTCGATTTCAAACTCAATCTTATTTTAATTCTGATGTGCAATGGGCAGTATTATTTGATAAAAAAAGACAACTTGCTTTTTATTATACCGACCAAGGGGCAATTTACTTTAATGATGACATCATAACAACAAAAACTTTAGATTTAAATGTATGGTACAACGCAACATTTACATTAAAAAATAGCACATTATCTTTTTACCTCAATAACCAATTAAATGTTGAGACTGCAATATCTCCTATCATACCCAATTCTGAAAATTTAAATATTGGAAGAGATAACCCAGGTGAAATTGAATATTTCAAAGGTAAAATAGATGACATTTTAATATACAACCGTGCATTAAACCAATGCGAAATCGAAGCAATTTATAAAGGTAAAAAACCAACATCTTTTATATCTGAAGAAAACACCGCTTCAACTTGTTCTGATGGTATTGATAATGATGGCGATGGTTTGGTTGATTGCGAGGAACCAGAATGTGATAATATAATACCAGCGTATAACGATAATTCCTGTGTTCCTTGTATGTTAAATCCAACGAGTTTTGCGGATAGTATTTCTGTTTTTGAAACTGAATGTTCGTTTTACCAAAATCTTAATGAAATACTTGGTCCGCCAGATGCTGGGAGTGGTAACGTTTCACGCATGCTTTCTTTAGGACCTGAGGGAAGAGCAGTAATTCATTTTACAGATAATTTATTAGTTAATTCAGGTAATAGTGCTCCCGATATTTATGTTTTCGAGTCTGGTAGTGCACCAGAAATCTACAAAGTAGCACTAAAGCCTTTTGATCAGCAAACATTAACAAATATCGAATCAAGAGGATTTTTACCAAATGAAAATGGATTTTATCTCTTAGGCGAAGTAAGAGGTCAACCAAGCTCAATTGACATTGACAGCCTATTTTTGGGTTTTTCATATAATCAAATAAAATTTGATGCAGTTGAAATAGTTGGAGTATTAAGTACTGAAAATACAAGTTGGGACAGTTGCAGTAATAACTATGCTGGTTCTGATATTGATGCAGTTTGTGCACTCACGTCCATCATCCCAATAGAAGGCTGCACCAACCAAACCGCCTGCAACTACAACCCAAACGCCAATATAGATAACAACTCTTGCATTTTTGAAACAAGCTGCAATTCAGATTGTTTGTTAGGTGATATTGAAATTTGGAATAACGAAATCTGCCAATGTGAAGTAGAGCAAACGACAGTTTTAGGTTGTACAGATATAAATGCAGAAAATTACAATTCATCAGCCAATTGCGATGATTATAGTTGCGAATTTGAAGAAATTATACAAGGCTGCACAGACGAAACCGCATGCAACTACAACCCAGAAGCTACAGTAGACGACGGTTCATGCAACCAACCAAACTTCTGCTTTTTAAATTGCGACAACCAGCTAATACCAAACAAATTGCCAGGCAGCTTATGCCAAGGCGACCCAAATGCAGGACTCAGCTATATAGATCAAAATTGTGAATGTTTTGATTTGTTTTTTGATGTTGGTCTAAATTGCATATTAGAACCTGCTGGCGGTCAGGTTATTGGCGATGAATATTGTTTTCAAATTACCGTTGTTGATACTTTAAATAATAATATGCCAATACCAAACACACCAGTAAATTTTGCAGTTGATGGTGCTAACGAAGGGCTTTATGATTTTGGCTTTTCCGATGAAAATGGAATTGTTAAATTATGCTACACACCAACAAATCCTGGGCAAGATTTTATTACTATCACCTCTGGCAATTTTACTTTCACTTTTGTAAACATTATATGGGATTTTAGTGGAGGCATCGGCACTTACTTAAATTTTAATTATGATCTTAACTTTAATCATATCTACAATGGAATGAGTTCGCCTCAACCTCCCGAAAGTTTAATTGTTAACGATAGCCTTTGCACAACTATCACCATTTTGGATGAAGATTCGATTACCGTATTAGCCGGAGTTGATGTTACTATAATAAGCACAATAGATGGTGTGGAACAGGTTTTAGTAGATACAGTATTTACAACCAACCTTTATGGTCAAATAGAATTTTGCCCAAGCAGCCTTTATGTTGGCATTGAAGAATGCATTTTAACAACGCCATTTACATCAGATACACTTCAATATGTTTGGCAGCCAATAGAAGTTCCTTGCCAAAACCAACCAGGCCAAATGCAAACCGCCAACTCTTTCGTATGTGATGGTGCGGTGGTTTACGTTCGAGAAGCATTTTCAACAATTGATGAAAATAGTGTGCGAATGTATGTAATGCACGAAGAAGAAATATTTGATGGAATCAATTATATTGCAATGAGCGAAAGCGGACGTTTTACAAGTCCTAGCACGGCTTATACCAATCGTCCTTTGTATATTTCTGCTGTTGTAGGTCCACCAGATGAAAATGGTTTGCCAAAACTAAATGATGAGTGTACCGAATGGACTCCTTATGGAGCGGAGTATACCTTTTTTGATCCAATTAATATTACAATTATAGAGGAAAGATGTGAAGGTGGTTTGTATTTTATTGATGTGAGTTTAACAGGCGGTGTAGGCGGCATTTCAAATAATTTTGCTTATCGTTCAATATTTGATGGTATTACGCTTTATCAAAATGTAGCAAAAAATGAAGTGGTTACTTTTGGACCTTACCAAGGTACAGGCAATTATAATATTTTTGCTATTGGTGGCAAAGGCTGTCCGGGCGAAGTAAGTGGTAGTTTTAATTGTGGTGAACAATATCGCTCTGCTGCAATTACTCAAAGTGGTTTAGAAACATATAATATTGCCTACCCAAATGCTGATTTGCGTATTGAAGCAGCACAGGTTTTTAATACCAATGGTCAATGTATGCCATCAAACATTAAAATTGATGATAATAGTTGCGAAGTGGAGTTAGCAAATATGCCACACGATATATACTTTGTTCAATTGTTAATTTCTAATAAAGTTACTGGAAAAACCTATTTTACATCAGAAAAAATATTCAAAAATTAAAGCTTGGTATCAGATATGTCGTAACATTTGTTGCGGCATATCTTTCTTTATTTTACCTGCTTCACAAATTATTTGTAAAATATGAAAAAAAATTAGCCGTAAATTCTTTAACATTTTGGCGAAAGATTGAAGTCGGCAAAGCCAAATCCTAAAATTATTAATATAATTGATTTTGGGCGAGGCTATTAATTTTAAAGTTGCCGAGCTACAAATTTTTTCATTTTAAAATGAAAAAAATTTGTTGTACCAAAAATTAATAAAAAGTCAGTTATTTAAACCAGCCAAACTTAAAATCTAAGCCGATATGAGGTTTTCTAAATTGCGATGCATCAATGTTTATTAAGTTGATGCCAGTAACTAATTGATAACTAAACCCTAATTCTACCTTTATCCATTTGGTAATGTTTATTTCGGCACCAACTTGTGGTATTAAGGCAAATATATTATCAGACACATTTGTATTTTGCGTGGTGGCTTTACCCCAGCCTAACTTTATGCTTCCGGTTGGGTGTATCAACATATCTTTTTTATAAATATAACCCAACCAAAAGCCGCCGTAATTAATATCTACAGATCGCCGTATAAGGTTTTGATCAATTGTATTTATATTGCCACTTAGGCCAAAACCACCAATGTAATAGGTATTATTTAGCAAGGCCGCACCACCGCCACCCGAAAGCACATAACCATCTTTACTATTGGAGCCAAAGTTTAGTATAAAACTACCAAAGCCGCTAAAATCGTCAATACGGTTTATAAGCGAATTAAAACCGGCTTTTTCTTCTATTGTTTCCGTTTGAGCTACTGTACTAAACTGCAAAAATAAACAGGTAATAGTAATTGAAATGGTGCGTAAAAATTTATTCATAACGTTAGTTTAAAATTTAATGATATATGTGTAAGATTTCTTTTGAGGTGTTTTTTTTGTTGTTTTTTGTGCTTCTTTTTTTTGATCAGTTTTATCGGTCGGTTTTATAGTGTAGCTAAATTGTTGTGTTTGCTTTTGAGTTTGTTTTTTTGGTTTAGGTATTTTAAATTTAATAGCAATTTTATGATGCGTTATTATTTTTACCTTACGGTTGTTAACTTTTTGATATTTCATCAGTTTCACCAATCGAATAGCTTCTTCATCGCAACCATAACCAATGCCTTTGGTTACTTTAGGGCGCATAACTTTGCCGTTTCCGTTTACTTCATAACTTAAGTTTACAGTTCCTTCAATTTTCTTTTCTAATGCTTTTGGTGGGTATTTTAAATTTTCTTTTAAAAGCTTTTGCCAAGCTTCTTTACCGCCAATAAATTTCGGTTTTTGAATAAACTCGTCAGGTTTTACTACTTTTTTCATACTTGTATAAAATGCAAAAATACTGAAATATTTAATGAGGATGTTCTCTACCTTTAATTTTTTCGTTTTGATATTGCCTGTTTAATTCTTCTTGCTCTTTTATTTCTTCTTCGGTTATTTGGTAAGCGGTTAATTGGCTTAAATCGGGTTGGCCGGCATCTACCCAGGCGGTTAACCAAAAGCTACCTAAGTTAACTATACTAGTTCGCAATCTTCTTTCAGACATATCCATTAACATTTGATTGTATGCCATAGTATATTCTTTAGAAAAAGTTTCGGCTACCGTTTGTGCCCTTTCTTCGTAGGTTTTTATTTTATCGCTTTCAAATTCCTGACTTAGTGTTTTTTCAAAACTTAAAACAGAGTCAACCGCAGCAGAGCTATCATATATTATTTCCCAAATTTTTTCTTCAATATTATCAATGTATTTTGCCTTTCCTACAAAATAATCATAATCTTCACCCAATAATTCTGGTATACGGGTTTCCCAAAATGCGTGTATTCCTTTTTGCCCACTTAGCTGGCCATTATAATTAACAGTTGTATGTAATGGCACATGAATGTCGCCTAAATAGTGGCCAAAATCTGCACTTTCTCTTAAAATTCTATAAGTATTTAAAGATTTAAAGGCGTACACCAAATCATTATAACTTTCTTTCAAATTCCAGGGCGAAGTGCCATAAGCAACTAAGGTATCAACGCTAAATTTTTCAACCGCTTCTGTCCAATCTTGCGGCACACAGCCATGTGGAAATTTACAGTAATGATCTATATCAATATAATGTTTTGGAGCTTCGTCTTCTACAGAGTGCCTTCTTTTATCAGCATCAACCGAGTGGTCAGTTATATAATCAATGTTTTCTTTAAAAAAGCCAATCATTTCTACCGGAAGCGTAAATACAGCAATTCTGTTAATGCGCTTGTGTGCCCAAAAACCCCAGGCATTAGCATTTTTTGCAATAATTATGCTGCCCAATAAAAAAGCTGTTACCAAAAGCCAAATTAAAAAATTTCTTTTCATAAACATAAATTGTAAATATTTTGTTTAGAAATGTTTCAAAGTAATTATTTCTTTTTCTGTTAAATGACGCCACCTGCCGCGTGGTAAATCCTTTTTAGTAAAATTACCATAAACCACTCTATCTAATTTTATACACTTTATATTTAATTTTTTTAAAAGTTGCAAAAAAGTATCGTCTGTTTTATCGTACAGTTCTATGCCAATATGTGAGTTTGGTTTATCCTGCACAAAATTAATGTTTTGTACCTTTAAACCTTCTTTATCTGCACCAGTTTTTATTTGTTGCAGCTCCTTTTTTGTTATCGGTGCTTCAAGTTGCAAATAATACAATTTTTTGGTAGGAATTTCTGATAATTTTTCAATTACTGAGCTATCGCTGGTAACAAAAAGAAGCCCACAACTGCTTTCTTTTAATGGATGCAATATTTTCAATTTTTTAGAATTAAACTCGCTAATCAATTGCCAAATATTTTTTTGGGTACTTTTAAAAGCTGTGAAATTTTGGGGTTTATTAATTAGTAGATATATAGATTTTTGCTTTGCTGAAATTATTCTATCATTAAAAGCAACTTCATCATCTGGCTGAATTTTAAAGCCCATTTCGGTTACGGCAATTCCATTTACTTTAATTTTGCCACCTAAAATATATTCATCTGCTTTTCTTCTATTGCATAAACCTGTGTTTGCAATATATTTATTAAGCCTTGTACCTTCTTCGTTTTCTTTTTTCAATAGCTAATGTATTATTCTTGAGGTGTGCCTATTTCCTGATCGGCAGTTTGAAATTCTTTTAAAGCGGGCATTTCACTTGGCGAATTAATACCAAAATAATCCATAAAAGTTTGGCTGGTTGCATATAATAAAGGTTTGCCAGGTCCGTCGCTTCTGCCACTAACTAAAACCAATTCTTTATCTAATAATTTTTGAATAGCATAATCACAACTAACGCCTCTAATATGTTCTAGTTCAGATTTTGTTACAGGTTGCTTGTAAGCAATAATGGCTAAAGTTTCCATAGCGGAGCGTGTTAGCTTTCGTTTTGTTTTTAAGTTTAATAAGTTGGCTACAGAATCATAAAATAATGGTTTTGTTAAAAACTGAAACCCCCCACCACTTTTTTTAAGCTCCCAGGCATATTGCTCATCATCGTATTTAAGCTTAATAGTTTTTAAAGCATCAATTATTTGGTGTTCTCCAATTTCTACGTTTTCATTAGTTGTTTGATGTTTGTCTGTTTTTGAATTCCCTTCTGTTATAACTTCAGTCTCATTTTTATGTGTTTCTGAATTAAAGGTTTTATTAAGTGTTGCTATCAAATCACTAAGTTTTACTGGTGCGGTAGCAGTAAAAATCATTGCTTCTATATGTAATTGTAAAAAACTCATTGTGTTGGCAAATATACACAAGCATGTTTCATTTTTGTTTGGATTTTAGATAATAAAAAAACCCAGTAAAAAATTTACTGAGTTTTCAATCATTATAATTATACTACTTATGAAATACTGATTGTTTTTTTAACTGCTTTTGCCTCTTCTTTTTTTGGTAAAGTGATTGTTAAAACACCATTTTCGTTAGTGGCATTTATTTCATTAGCATTTACAGTATCGGGTAAAGTAAAAGTTCTTTTAAAGCTGGTATAACTAAACTCTTTTCTTAAAAACTTTGGCTCTTTATTATCAACTGTTTTTTCTCCTGCTGTTTCTTCATTGTTTTCAACAGTTGTATTTGCAATGGTTAATAAATTACCATCTACATTTAAGCTAATGTTTTCTTTTGCAATGCCTGGTAAAGCAATGTGTAATTGAAAATCATTTTCGCTTTCACTAATGTTTACATTTGGCTTATTTGTATTACAGGCCGTTTCTGTTTTTGGAAGATTGTGGCCAAAAAAACCATCCATTAAATTGTTTAAAGTAACTAAATCGTTTCTTGAATTTCTTTTTGTTAAAATCATTTTTCTAAATTTTATTGTTAAGTAAATTGTTTGATTATAATTAATCAAACTGTATACCAACGCAGAAAAACAGGCTAATTTAAAGACAAGCACGACATTTTGTCTCAAAAGATGAAAATATTTTGACAAAATGGCGGCTTAGTCGCAGCCATTACCTATTTCTGCAGTAAAATTAGTCAAATTAATTGATGTGAACCCCCCGAGTAAGGTAATTGACTCGCTAGCAATAAATTTAGTATTTCTATCAGATAGTATTGCACTTGATGTAATTGAATTTTTGGCATAATAAGTATCTGGGTAAAGTCTTTCACCAGCTGGATGTACAATGTCGTTAATTTCACATTTTTCAGGTGCTAAACATTCTTCATAGGCAGTATTTGATGCGTAATCAAGTAAGCTCCTTACATCTTCATCAATACCAACAGCTCCTCCCTGTAAATCTGTTATAGTAAAATAAATATCGTTCATATTTGTTTGTATAGGAACAAAAATTTCATACGTTATTTTATTTCCCAAATTAATTTCATTTATTGATATTTCTGGACTACAAGTAATTGTATAATTACCACTTCCACCAGTTATATCTAAAATATTTGTATAAATACCTCGCTCATCTCCATTATAGGTACAACCCCATAAAAATACATTGTTGTGTTCATCATATTTTATAATTGGTTGGCCAAATGAAGCAAAACTAAAGCTTGACACAAAAAATAAAACTATTAAGCAAATTATTGATGAATCTTTCATAACAGTAAATACGAAACATATAAATGTAAGTTTCAATAAATTTAAATAATACGCCTAAAAGTAAGGTTAATACGTGGTGCTACTTGTTTTTTGGTTTTAGAAATTTGATGATACCAAAATTGTTGTGTTTCGCCCTTCATTATTAATAAAGAACCGTTTGAAAGTTCAATTTTAGTTTTTAAATTTTTAAATTTTTTGTGCTTTAAATGAAAAGTTCTATTACTTCCAAAACTTAAAGAGGCAATAGCTGGATTTTTTCCTAAACTTGGTTCATCATCCGAATGCCAGCCATTGCTATCATTACCGTTTCTATATAAATTTAGCAGTACACTATTTAATTTTATTTTGTAGGCTAATTCAATATCGGTTTTTATAGATGTTAGCAAATCGTTCCAATTTTTGGCTTCTAAATTAATGTTAGAATATTTGTAACTTAAACCTTTGTTACCATAAAAAGCTTGTAAACGAGGTATAGGTATTGTTTTGCCAAAAATTTTTATAATATCTTGTTGCCAGGCAATGTTGTTTAATAGTTTTTTAAAATAAATGTTACATTTATCAATGCTATAAAAAGAAGGCAAATAATAAATTTCGCTATCTGGTATATTTAATTTAATGAAATTATTGCTCATATAATACCAAGATAAAGTAAAAACATTAATTAATTTTAGCCAATATATTGAATACATGGATTTAAAAAATAAAATAGTATTACTTACCGGAGCAGCATCGGGTATTGGCAAAGCTTTGGTAAACGAATTGTATGAGGCTGGGGCAAAATTGGCTATTTGTGATGTAAGAGCTGATATGTTGAATGAAGTGACAAAAAGTTTAAATGATGAACAATACTTTGCTGCGGTTGTTGATGTTGCTAATGAAAGTGCTGTAAATACATTTATTGAAGAAAGCATTGAACGGTTTGGTGTCATTGATATTTTGATAAATAATGCTGGTGTTGCCTTAGGCAGGTTTAATTTAGAAGAAGTAGAACGTAGTGATTTGGATTGGTTGATGGATATTAACTTAAAAGCGCCTTTATTAATAACACAGAAGTTGCTGCCAATGCTAAAGAAACAACCAGAGGCATATATTGTTATGCTGTCTAGTGTGTTTGGCTTAGCAGGCATAAAGCAGCAAACGCCATATTGTGTAAGTAAATTTGCTATTAGGGGCTTAGGTGAGAGCTTAAGAATGGAACTGTTAGATACAAATGTAAAGGTGTTAAATGTTCACCCTGCAGGTGTAAAAACAAATATTGTAAATTTTAGTAGAATGAAGGCGGCAGATAAAATTAAAATGCCTAAAATTTTTAATGAAAAATTAGCCAAAACAGGTGCAGAAAGTGCTGCAAAACAAATAGTGAAATCTATTGTAAATAATAAAAATCGTTGTTTAATTGGTGGCGATGCCAGAGTTATTGATACCTTAACAAGGCTTTTTCCGGCATCTTACTCAAAAATATTTTATAGATTTTTTAAACAATAATGTTAAGTTATTTACAGCTTAGCGAGGTAATTGAAATAGCCCTGACCGCAACGAAAAACCCGCAGACCGCAAAGCGGTTGAGGATTTGTAGTGTAGGGCAGGACCAAAAGCTAAATTGGCGTTCAATTTTTCGCTTCTAATAAGTAAACACAAATTACAACTTAGGCTCGCAGGGTTCTGGCTCTATTTCTAAAATAGAAATTTCGGTACGTCGGTTTTTTTGATGTTGCTTATCATCACATTTAACGTTGTCTGCACATTCGTTTAGTAAACGCGTTTCTCCGTAGCCTTTGTACTCAATTCTACTTTTACTTATGCCTTTACTTAGTAAATAATTGTAACAGGTTTTGGCTCTGCTGGCACTTAATTTCATATTGCTTGCTGAGCTTCCACGACTATCAGTATGGCTAGATAGTTCTATTTTTAAAGTGCTATATTGTTTCATTAAATTATAAAGGCGGTCTAACTCTTTTTGAGATTCTTGGCGTAAGGTTGACCTGCCTGTATCGTAATATACATTGTCTAACTCAATAGTTTGGCCTACCGCAATTGGGCTCATTTTAATTTTGGCTAACAAAGTATTTTCTTCCGTTTCTGGTGGTCCATAATCAAAATGAAAAACACCTCTTAGGCAAAAAGCTTTATCGGTACTATTACAATCTAAAATGCCAATTGCACGCTTTATATAACCTGATGTGCATGCTCTTACTTCATATTCTATATTTTTATCTATTGTAAATGAGGCAATTCCGTTAAAACTTAAATTGGTATCTATAAATTTTCCTTCTGGCATTTCAAATAAATAAACCTCAACACCATCTATAGTTTTCATAGTGTTACGGTCGTATATTTTTACTAAAAAATTAGTTGCATTTTCTTTTGCTATTGCGTTTGGAGCAGTAGATAAAGTTTCGCCTGCTTCTTTCTTCTTTTCTTCTGCCGCTTTTTCGCTTTCTTTATCAGCTTTGGGTTTGTCGGCTTTTGGTTTTTCCTGAGGTTTTTTAATTTCTTTTTCTTCAGCAGATTTTTGAGTAGTTGGTTTTTTAATTTCTTTTTTTACACCTGGCCTATTTGCGATTTTATTTTGTTGATTTACTTTTTTAAGGGTGTCTTCAACTTCCTGTTTTATTGAGTCAATATTTTGGGCAAAAGTACCAAAAGAAATAAAAAGGGATAACAATATTAATTGAATAATTTTTTTCATTACGTTACATTTAAATAAAAGATAAAAGTATAGCGTTTTTATCACAAAAAAAGGCTGCTTAAAAAAAAGCAACCTTTTAAATAGTGTTGATCAATAGTTTTTCTATTAAGCTTTTTTTGAGAGTGCTTCAATTTTAGCTTCTAACTCTGCCACTTTATCTTTTAAAACATCGTGATCTTCTTTTTTTACATAATTTATTTTTTCGCTAAAAGAGTCAACTGTATTTTTAAATTTCGCTTCAAATTCTGCCGATTTTTCACCAGCTTTTTTCTTTAAGTTCTCTAACTTTTCTTTGTTTTCCTCGGTTATGTTCTTCTCTACAAAGTCTTCAACCGAATCCTTAATTTTACCAAATGCTTCTGCACCCTGCGCAAATAAATCTTGTAATGTATTGCTATTGCTTTGTTGCTGATTTTGTTCTTCTGACATATAAATATACTTTTAATAAATTAAACTCATTTTGAGGTAAAAAAGTTCCACAATATATTTAAAATATTACAAGCCAAAGGCATAAAAAATAGTTTGATCTGGCCTGTCAGGATAAATACCTTCAATCATAACACCACCTCTACCTTTTTGGTTTAATAAAATTTCGTCAATATCATCAAAATTATATACTTCTTCATCTTTTATTTTTGTGATGATAAAGCCTTCCTTTATATCTGTTGAATTTAATAATCCATTTTTTATATCAATAATTTGCACACCACCAGGTATTCCTAACTGTTTTTTCGAACTTGCAGATATTACAGCAAGTTCTGCACCTAACACTCGATTGTATTTTTTTACTAATGCCGATTTAGTAACGCGCTCTAAATTTTGATTTTCATTTTTCAAAACTACGTTGGTATTATATTTTTTGTCATTCCTTATATAAGTTAACGCTACTTTATCTCCTGGTCTAAAGGCCGCTACAGATTCTTGCAGTTCGGGCATAGAAGCCACTCTTTTATTGTTTACTTCTACTATTATGTCGCCCGATTTTAAACCTGCTTCCTCTGCACCGCTGCCAGCCATAGCTTCACTAACAAAAACTCCTTCACTTTCGTTAATGTTAAATTCTTCTATCATTGCAGCGTCTAAATTAGATACATCAATTATGCGTACGCCAATATAAGCTCGTTGGGTTACTCCAAATTCTTTTAAATCTCTTATTATTTTTGCTACTAAATTAGAAGGTACCGCAAATGAATAACCTGCAAATGTGCCTGTTGGTGTGGCAATAGCTGTATTAATACCAATTAAATCGCCATTTAAATTTACTAAGGCGCCTCCGCTATTACCAGGGTTAACTGCTGCATCTGTTTGTATAAACGATTCTATTGCTCTATCACCCAATAAATTTATGTTTCTTGCCTTTGCACTAACAATGCCTGCAGTAACAGTAGAAGCTAAGCTAAACGGATTACCTACCGCAAGCACCCATTCACCAACTCTTACCTCATCAGAATCAGCAAAATTTAAATAAGGTAAATTAGTCTCATCAATTTTTATCAAAGCGATGTCGGTAGATTTATCTGTTCCAATTACCTCTGCTGTATATTTTTTATTGTTATGAAGAATTACTTCAATTTCATCACCAGCAGAAACTACGTGATTGTTTGATACAATGTACCCATCGCTACTAATAATAACACCAGAACCACTTCCACCATTTCTAAATTGCCCGTCTTTATTATTGCCACCTCCATAAGGATCTTGAAACATATCTCGTAAATCATCTCCAAAAAACTCTAAAAAAGGATTTCGGTTATAATTTCGGTTTTGTGCAGTTGCCTTTTTTAAAACTTTGGTTTTAATGTGCACTACTCCCGGTGTGGCTATTCCAGCAGCTTCTGTAAAATCAAGATTACCTTGTGCAGCAGCATACCTGTTGCTATTTTGTGTAACTTGTTTATTTGGGCTATTGGCAAACTGTGCAAAATTGCTGGGAGCTTCTTCATCTTCTAATACCTCTGCTGTTATAATATTTTCAGGTAAACCATTAGCAAGCTTATTTTCGTTAATATTTTTGTTTTTATTTAAAACAAAAAGAAAACTAACCGCAGCTAATAACACTAATAAAGAAATTCTTTTTATACTCATATTTATTTGTTTTACAATTTTATTTCTACAATCAATAATCAAATTTAATTGTTTTAAGTTTCAAAATTTTAAAATGAAACCTAAATACCGCTTAAAATATTACCTATTTAACAATTTTTACAAATAAGAGCCTTTGTGAAATATACAAGTGCTAACAAATATTATTGGTTGGGCTGTAAAAAAACTATATTTGTAAAATGCAAGAGTTAACCACACCACCACGTTTATTTAGCAAGCGTTTTATTACTTATGGTGGCATTGTTATTTTAATAACTGGTATCATATTATGGCTGTCAGGTTCTTTTACAGAAGAGCAGAACCAACAACCAAATGATTTTGAAATAATGGATAGCGTAGAAGTGGTAAAACCTACTGATGTATGATAATTAAGTTTGAAAAATACCAAGGCACAGGTAACGATTTTATTATTATTGATAACAAAGATGAAACTTTTGACAAACAAAATGTTAAGTTAATTAACTATTTGTGCAATAGAAGATTTGGTATTGGAGCAGATGGATTACTGCTTTTAGAAAATCACAGTCAGTATGCTTTTGAAATGGTTTACTTTAATGCTGATGGAAATTTAAGTTCAATGTGCGGCAATGGAGGCAGATGTATTGCCAAATATGCCTTTGAACGTAAAATAATAAATAAGTCAGATATATTTTATGCTATTGATGGAGAACACCACGTAGAAATAATTGATGATGAAAATGTTTGTTTAAAGTTGTTAGTTTACGGCAATATAGAACCATTTAATAATGATTTTATAGTAGAAACAGGATCACCACATTATGTAGCTTTTAAAAATAATATTGAAGTAATTAACTTAGTTGATGAAGCAAAAAAAATACGTTATAGCGAACCATTTACTAAAAAAGGTATTAATGTAAATTTTGTAGATAAAGCCTTACATAACAACTTGGTAAATTTACGAACCTACGAACGTGGTGTAGAGGCAGAAACTTTATCGTGCGGAACAGGAACCGTTGCTGTTGCAATAGTAGCAAAGCAACAATTTGCCGAATTAAGTGAGGCAGAAACCATCAATTTAAAAACTAAAGGTGGCTTGCTTAAAGTTCATTTTAAAGATAATGGTGTTTGGCTATCGGGACCCGCAACAGCAGTTTTTAAAGGTGAAATTGATTTAAACGCTTTAATCATAAATATAAACAATAATGAAGTTTAGCTATTTAAGCATAGTTCTAATATTCGCTTTTTCGCTAACTATTATAAGTGTAAGAGGTGAAAATCTTAAAAACAAGCTTGATTTTGAAGTTGTAGAAATTACACCTTTTCCTGATAATAATCTTAGAGCAATTGCATCCGTTACGCTTACAGATACAGCCAATGTTTATTTTAGATACAAAAATACCTTAGAAGATTCTACCGATTATATATATACTAAAATATCGGAGTTGAACAAAAATCACGTATTAACTTTAACTAACTTAAAGCAATCAACTAATTATAAAATTGAAGCGATTGCCTTTAACAAAAACAACTTTGTTACATTAGATACTTTTAGTTTTAAAACCTCAACTATTGATAGTAGATTAGATAATTTTGAAAATTACAAATATAATGGCTTTTACAATACACCTCAATATACCATTACCAATTTACCTTCTGGTCCGCAATCGTATTTTATTATAACTGATTTATACGGCAACCTTGTTTGGTATCATAAATACAATTTGGAATACAATAGTTGTAATGCCTGGCGACTGACAAGTAAAAACACAATATTATATGCCAGTTGTAAAGAAATTGTTGAATTAGATTTAGATGGTAATGTGTTGAGGAATATTGTTATAGATGAACCAGACTGGTATTTGCATCACGATGTTCAATATTTATCAAATGGTGACTTAGCTGTAATTTATGCACATCCGGAAACGGTTTTTACAAGTTCAACTGGTGAAGAAATTGTAATTGTAGATGGCTATTTAATTTTTAATGAGCAAAACGAATTAGTTTACAATTGGAAAGCCTCCGATTTTTTTGATGCATCAGAAGCTAAATTTATGGGTGGATATTGGAGTTCAATTTTTATGCAACGAACATTAGATTGGTGTCATTTTAATTCTATTGCAGAAGACTTTGATAATAATATTTTAATTTCATCCTCTCATTGGTCAAAAGTATTTAAAGTAAATCGTTTTACTGGTGACGTAATTTGGGAGTTAGGCGAAGATGGTACACTTCAAAAAGATTCTACTTTTAAAATTCTTAGGCAACATTCAATTGAGCCAATAGCACCACATAAATATTTGTTGTTTGATAATTTGGGCAACGATTGGGCTTCGCGTGCTGTTGAGTTTTCGGTAGATCCAAATATAAATTTTGCATTTTCTTTTTGGCAATACGTACCAACAGAAAAAATTACTTCACCAACAAGAGGTAACGTACAACGCCTGCCAAATGGTAATACCTTAGTTTTTTTTCCTACTGTTAAAGGTTATATTCACGAAGTTACTCCTAATGGTGAACTAATATGGGAAATTGATGTAATTAAATCGGGCTACAGAACTTACAGACTGCCTTATTTAACAGAACCCCATAAACAAGTTTTGATTGAAATAAATGATACAATTTGTAGCTCGGAAACTTTTACAGAAATTATAACACAACCAAAGGATGCTTATGTAAGTGGAGAGGCTGTGCAAAATGGCCAATTGCTTACAGAAGGTTTGGCAGGAACGGTTCAAACTATTACGGCTACTTATGGTAACAATGTGGTAGAAAAAAATGTTGTTATTGCAGCAAAAGAAGATATTAGTATTGAGTTAAATGATTCCTTTTTACAAGTGCCAAATATTTATGAAACTTACCAATGGTATTTTAATGACCTTGCAATTGAAAATGAAACAAATGCAACATTTACACCAATTGAAAATGGCCAATACTTTGTTGCTGTTCAAAATAAATATGGTTGTATTAATTATTCTGATACTTTAAATTACATAAAAACAAGTTTATCTAATTTTGAAGAACAGATACAATACAACATCAATAATAAGCTAATTGAAATTTCCTTGCCTAACAATGGTTCTAAAAATATTGAAATTTTCACTTTAGATGGAAAGCTTTTGTTTTCGAAACAATTTGCTAACCAAACAATAAGCATACCAATGCAACAACATACTGGTATTTTTATAATGAAAATAGAAAGCAATAAAACCATCTATACAAAAAAAATAATATTATAAATTGAGTAAAAAAGTACACGCTTTTAATAACGACGTATTAGGCAGTTTTGATGCTGTAGCATTAGCAGATCTTATAAAAAGCAAAAAAGTAACGAGTGACGAAGTTATTGCTGCAACTATTGAAAGAGCTAAGAAAGTTAATCCAGAATTAAATGCTATTGTAACTAATAATTTCGAGCAAGCTTTAAAAAAATCAAAAGATAATTTAGAAGGATTTTTTGCTGGCGTTCCTATGTTTTTTAAAGATTTAACTCAGGTAAAAGGCTTACCAATGTATCATGGCTCAGAGGCTTTGCAAAATGTTGGGGTTTCTAAAACAACGGACCCAATAGCAAAAAAAATTTTATCTATGGGTTTTGTAAATATGGGTACTTCTTCTTTACCAGAATTTGGTTTTGTATGTACAACAGAATTTCCGAATAAAACCGCCACACTTAATCCCTGGAATACTGAGCATACGCCGGGCGGTTCGTCGGGTGGTTCTGCTGCCTTAGTTGCTGCTGGGGTTTTGCCAATGGCACATTCTGCAGACGGTGGAGGTTCTACCCGTATACCAGCTGCTTGCTGCGGTTTAGTTGGCCTAAAGGCAACAAGGGGTCGTTTACTTTTGTCAAAAATTTTTCAAAATCAGCTGGTTGAAGTTGCTATTGATGGTGTAATGAGCAGAACCGTTAGAGACACCGCTTATTTCTATCACGAAGCAGAAAAATACTATCATAACAAAAAATTACCAGCTATTGGGTTGGTAGAAGGCTCAACTAAAACAAAATATACAATTGGTTTTGAACAAAGTGCTGCATTGGGAGAAACGGTGGATGAACCAACTTCAAAAGCTTTAAACCATACTATAAAACTTTTAGAAGAAATGGGGCATACTTTAAAGCATGTTGAAATGCCAGATGCTCCTCAACTTAGGCAAGATTTTAAAGATTACTGGGCCTTAAATAGTTTTTTAGTTAAACGTTTTGGTAAAAGAGTGTTTGATAAAAGTTTTGACGAAAAAAAATTAACAAACCTGGTTAAAAGCTTAGCAAATAAAGCATCAAAAAATATTTTTAAAGCTCCATTTATTGTTTCAAGACTGCGTAACTCTTATAAAATATTTCAACAATTTTTACAGCAAAGTAAAATTGATTTATTTTTAACACCAACTCTTGCACACACAGCTCCACCAATTGGCTATTTCGATTTAAATGAAGATTACCGAACCTTATTTGATAAAATGGAAGATTGGGTAAAATACACGCCTTATTCAAATGCAACTGGTACACCTTCAATTTCATTACCATTAGGCTATGATGCTACTACAGGTTTACCAATTGGTATGATGTTTTGGACAGATTTTGGCAAAGATAAAATATTACTTGACTTAGCTTATTCAATTGAAGAAGCTCAGCCTTTTAAACTAATAAATGAATAAACAATATTACAAACCATTAAATGATCCAATATTTTTTCTTGCTTTAATATCTTCTAAATCTCCTTTTGGTATAGCAGAAATCAGCTTTTGTGTATAAGGTCTTTCTGGTCTTATATAAATATCATCCGCAATACCCATTTCTTCAATTTTGCCCTGATTCATTACAATCATTCTATCACTCATAAATTTCACTACTGATAAATCGTGCGAAATAAAAATGTAAGTAAACTTAAATTCTTCTCTCAACTCAATTAATAAGTTCAACACTTGTGCCTGCACCGATACATCTAAAGCAGAAACCGACTCATCTAATATAATAAAATCAGGTTCTAATGCCAAAGCCCTTGCAATGCAAATTCTTTGTCGCTGCCCGCCCGAAAACTCGTGCGGATATCTACTAAAATGAGAAGCACGCATATTTACACGCTCTAATAAAGCTTCCACTTTTTCCCGCCTTTCTTTGTCGTTACTTAGTTTGCCGTGCACCTGCATAGGTTCCATAATAGCATTGCCAATAGTTAACCGAGGATTTAAAGACGAATAAGGATCTTGAAAAATGATTTGCATATTTTCTCGTAAATCACGCAACTCGCGGGTTGTCATAGTAGTTAACTCTTGGCCTTTGTAAGCAACGCTGCCGCTATGTGGTTTTACCAACTGTAAAATAGTTCTGCCCAAGGTTGTTTTACCACAGCCCGATTCGCCTACCAAACCCATAGTTTCGCCCGGGTACACATCAAAACTTACATCATCAACTGCTTTTACATATTCTAAAGGCTTACCAAAAAGGGATGTTTTTGTTGGAAACCAAGTTTTTAGGTTCTTTACTTTTAAAACAGGTTCTAACTTTTCTAATTGTGCAAAACGATCTTTAGTTTGTTGATCGCTTATTGTAACCTTATCAATCATTTCTTGCACAGAAGCTTCAATCTGAATAATCTTACCATCCAAATCTTCTTTCATAAAATCGGCAACCGTAGGCAACTTGCTTAAACGCTTGCCTAAAGGTGGCCTGCAAGCCAATAAACCCTTAGTATAAGGATGCTGCGGATTAGAAAAAATATCCCAAACCGAGCCTTGCTCCACAATTTTACCTTTGTACATTACCAAAACCCGGTCTGCAATTTCTGCAATCACTCCTAAATCGTGTGTAATAAATATAATAGAAGTATCAATCTCCGTTTTGAGATTGTTCATTAACTCCAATATTGTTTTTTGCACCGTTACATCAAGTGCTGTTGTAGGTTCATCTGCAATTAAAATACCAGGGTTACAGCTCATCGCCATAGCAATCATTACCCGTTGTTTTTGCCCACCACTCAATTGATGTGGATAGGCATCAAAAATACGAGTTGGGTTAGGTAGTTTCACCTTATCAAACAATTCAATGGTTAGCTTTTTGGCATCTGTATTCGATAAATTTTGATGCAATGCAATCGCCTCAACCACTTGATTACCGCAGGTAAAAACCGGATTTAAAGAAGTCATTGGTTCTTGAAAAATCATTGAAATTTCGTTGCCTCTTAGCGTGCGCATATCTGGCTCACTAATTTTCACAATGTCTTCTACCTTACCGTCTTTATGATGATATAGTATTTCCCCACCTGTAATTTTGCCTGGCGGCATCGGTATCAACTTCATTATTGTTAAAGAAGTAACCGATTTGCCCGAGCCCGATTCTCCAACTATACCCAGGGTTTCGCCCCTATCTAAAGTAAAGCTTACATCATTTACGGCACGCACAATTCCTTCTTCTGTATGAAACTCTGTTTTAAGATTATTAACTTCTAAAAGTTTTTTACTCATATTTTTTAACTTAATACGGTCTTGTCAATTTCAATTAAAGCTTAAATATAAAAATTTGTATGGAATTGTTGGGTTTTATTTTTTGGTAAATTTGAAACAGTTGTTATTAATATTTTTTACCTTTCCTTCACAATATAAATATTTTTAATTACAATAAGTTAAAAGCAAAAATAAATTATTACTAAACCATCATACAAAATTTAAAAAAAACTTAACTTGACAGGCGTTAAATTATACAAAAATGAAAACAATAATTACTTTATTATTTATTACAATTTCTGCGCTAAATGTAGTAAATGCTTGCGATCCTTTTTACGCATCTTACTGCCAAACAACTCAACTTTCGCAATTCAATGAAATGCATATTTTTGCAGGTACAATTGCTTCTAAAAACGATAGCAATATTACGCTTGATGTATTGGAAGTTTTAAGAGGCGAAGAAAGCAAAACAACTGTTACAATTTGGGATGGAATTTATTATGAAGAGAACGATCCAATTTGCTCTTTTGTATCTTCAGGTTTTACTAATCGGTATGGCGCAGTTGGAGATACTATATTTTGTATTGTTGAATTTATTGAAGAAACAGAAACTGAGGTGGATGTTGTGGGAGATTATCGCAGACCTTCAACCTGGGAAATTGAAACTTTTGTACCTGTACAAAATGGTATTGTTAGCAGCTTTAGTTATTATGATAACATCATGTTACCTTACAATAAATTTATAATTTACGCTTGCCATGCTAATGTTTACGGCTGTACAGATGCTGATGCTTGCAATTATATGCCAGAAGCTACAATAAACAATCAAAGCTGTTATTTTGATTGTGAAAAGCCTGTAATTAATTGCCCTGCTCAGAGCGTTTATTTTTGTTCTCCATCAGAAATACCACCTCCAATGAAGCTTGAGGATTTTGATGTTACCGACAATGTTACCCCCGCAAATGAATTATTTTTTAGTGTAAGTGATAATGTTTCACACTTTAACCAATATACGATTTACTCTTATGTGTATCGTTTTTCAGATGTTGCTGGCAACCAAACACAATGTCAGCAATGGTTTTATATGCCAGATGAAATTTTGAAGCCGCCAGCTATTGATACAACAATTAATATTTGTGCAGAAGAAGATGCTATAATAATGATTAAACCTTTTAATGATTATTATTTATTTTATGAAGACAATGATGGAGCAGTTGGTTCATTAATTGGCAAAAGCGATTTTGGAGATGTGATATGTAACGGTGAAAATTTTGGAATTAGTACTGCTAAAACAGGAACTCACAAATTTTGGGCAAGCAAAGAAGTTAGAGAACGTTTTGTGTTTGAAGATAAGCCTTATTATAGTTGTGAGAGCGAACCCGTTTTATTTACAGTTAATATTACCCCCGCTCCTACAGCCGCTTTAAAAGATGAAATGCCAGTTATGAAATTAGGCCAATACTACAACCTAATGGATTTAGTTGAAGAAAATAAAGATGGCTATTGGCGAGGTAAAGATGTTTTAAGTTTTGGTTCTGCAAACGGGCAAAACAATTTTTATTTTTATCCAAAAAGAACCGGCTTAAACAAAGCTTTTTACACCGTGCAAAATGGTGAATGTTCTGAAATTTATACTTTGGTTTTTGATGTTCAAAATTTTCGTTTGTCAGAAAATGCTAGCTTTTCAGATCCACTAACAGTTTTTCCAAACCCAACAAAAGGCGAAGTATTTGTAAACCTATCAAATGCAATAGATGTTGAACATACAATTGAAGTTTATGATATTAATGGAAAATTGCACCACCAACAAACTGCTAATAATGTTAAAAATAATTTGTTTCAGTTAGGGCTTAATCATTTATCAAAAGGTGTTTATATAATTGAATCGCGCAATCCATTAGGCACTAATTCCGAGAAAATTATTATTGAATAGTTTTTTTCAAAATGCTTTTTATAGCATAACTTAATTTTTCATTGCTAAATTATTTATCTTTCAGCAATGAAAAAAGTGATGCTATTTTTTTTAATTTTATTAGTGCTGTTATTTGTTATGTATATTTTGGGGCCAAAAGCACCTTTACCCAACTTTAATGCAGAAATACCAAAACTAAACTTACCGTTAAATGAATTAGATGCACATGTATTGAAACAAGAAGCTTTTGTGCCAGACATAAGGCCTAACAACCATGCCCGTATTGTTTGGGCAAACGATTCTATAAAAAAAACCGACTTTAGTATCGTGTATTTGCATGGTTTTTCTGCTGGCCCATTAGAGTCTGATCCTGTAATTTTCAATATTGCAAAAAACTTTGGTTACAACTTATACCTTGCCCGCTTAGCAGATCACGGCCGCAGTAGCGAAGAATCATTTAAAAACTTAACTGGTGATAAACTCATTCTTTCTGCAAAAAAAGCAATGGCTATTGGCCAATTACTCGGCGAAAAAGTAATTGTTATTTCTTGTTCTACCGGTAGCACCTTATCCACCTATTTAGCTGCCGAAAACCCCAAAAGCACATATGCTATGGTAATGTATTCGCCAAATTTTGCTTTGCACGATGGCCGTAGTCAAATAATGGCTATGCCTTGGGGTTTACAAATATCTCGTAAAATTTTTGGTGGTAAATACCGAAGTATAAAAATGGAAACTGGCGCGCAACCATTTTGGACAACCAAATATCGTTTAGAAGGGTTAGTAAACTTAATACCGCTTTTAAACAAAACTATGACAACTGAAACATTTGAAAAAATAACCCAACCTTATTTATTGGTTTATTATTATGAAGATGATGAGAAGTATGATAAAATTATATCTGTTCCAAAAATTAAAAAATTTCATAAAACAACGACTACCCCAAATTCATTAAAAATGGAAACACCCTTGGCTTCGGTAAAGTCGCATTGTATAAGCAACAAATATCAATCGAAAGATTGGCAAAGTGTTTACAAAGCTACTGAAGATTTTTTTGTTGAAGTGCTTAAGCTCTCCCCTAAAAGTTAGTACAAACCTTCTAAATAAAAATAAAATTGAAACCTTTTGTTTAAATAAAAGTTTGTAAAACAAGCTATTACAAACTTTATCTAAAGTAAAACTTAAAGTGCATCCTATAATAATTAACTATACATAAATGTAAGTTATTATGTAAACACTAAGGTTTCAATTGATGATAATTATTACCAATTAATCAATAAAGATAAATTGGCAAAGCAGTTTGTGAAACACCATAGGATAATTCGTAATTTAAAAATTATCTCAGCAACTTAATGTAATCAAATTCATTGTTTGATAGTAAAACCTTTATTACAAACAAGCCTTTAGCTTTATTTGATATTCTTACTTCAGCTTGGTGTTGGTCTACACTAAATTGGTTTTCAATGTTTTGGCCTTTCAAGTTAAAAACTTCAATGTTTTCAATATTTAAACCTTCATTTAAATAAGCAATTTTAATAATTTCTGAGTTAACCGAATAATTGAGTAACCTGTTTAAACCAAAGCAAGCATAATTACTATTCAAGGTAGCATTACAGCCTTTTGCGCCAGAAGCTTCGATAGTATAACTCCCAGAACGGGCATAGGGGCCAAAACTTAGTACATCATTAACCGATTTGTTATAATATGTTTTTTTACCGTCAGTAACCGTTTTGAAAGCTCTGTTTGGAGAAATACCACCTACACCACCATTTACTTGAACATCAATAAAGTACCTTCCCTTAAAACAAGATTCATCCATTAAATTTACAGCAACTTCATCAAAAAACAAAACATAAGCTCCATAAGGAGTCCAAACCGTACAATCATTTACTAAATTAGGAAAACCATCGTTACCCATTGGGCCTATTATAGCAGAAATGTATAAGCGTTTATTATGATAGCTTTCTCCAGGGCTGTAAAAACGGCTGCTGTTTTGTAAGGTTATATAGTTAATACCGTCAAAAACTTTTCCCTCGTGTAATACATAAGCTTTAACACTATTTTCATCCATTACAGAAAATGCTTCTCTTAAATAAATTGATCGGCCACCGCAAACAAAAGAGTTAGATGTTTGCATTAAACCTGGTTCATTTAAACAAGTAGGCATACATTCGTTAGGGCAATCGCCACCACAATCAATTCCTGTTTCACTACCATTTTGAAATCCATCTGTGCAGGTTGGTTCAGGATTTATACAATCTTCTACAGCAACATTAGCAGTACTAACACATCCTAAAGAATCTTCTACAATAACATTAATAGTATTATCAAATACTTCTTCATTTGTTAATATAGTTTGATTTAGTGAACTTAAATCGCCAGAAACTGATAAGGTTCCAATACCTCCACTAGTAAATATATCTACTACGTAATCACCCGCAAACAAGCCATCAGTATTTGTTTCACAGTTAATATCTAAAAGAACTTGCAAATTAGATATGATACATTCGTCAATATTGCAATCTTCACTTTTAAAGGTGAAACATTTATTGTCTAAATAGTTAACTCCATCTGATTCACCATCTGGACCATCAAACACATCATTGTTTAAATTAAACCTACCAATTACTGCATAGCTCATGCCGTCGTTTTTATTAATACCTGCAGTTGCCGGTGTGCCTCCAAATCCATTTTTACCATAACTTGCATCACCTGTAGTCCATTGCATATCTCCATAATAAAAAGCGGTATTATTGCCAAAACCTACGTATTCATCTGTACCATCTGTTAGCACAACTTGAAAAGTATTGGTTCGTTCACAATTATTAAAATAATGACCTACTTCATTGTAGGTTATAATAATTCGATGATCTTCTATCTTATAAGTTACTTTTTGATTTTCGCAATTTCGTATGTCATAATCAGCCCAAAATGGGGCAATCATAACAGCGGTAGAACTATTTGGTATACCAATAGAATTGTAAACAAAATACTTAGTATCAAATGTAATGTTTCCGTTAGAGTTGATATATAGTTCATTATAAAAACTTCCACAAAAATTGTAGGTAAACGGTAATGAAATAGCTTCTGTTGAACAATCATCACAACTATTTACATTTTCAGCTAAAATATGTGTGTCATCAACCTCAATCATACAATTTTCAATAGGTTCCCTTTTTGATATAATATTTGGAGTTGAAGGATTTAACGATGCGGAAAGCAAATAAGTTGATAAAGCTTTTTTTGCAATGTCTAAATCCTCATTGTTATAAACTATTTGTGAATTATATACATATTTTAAAAAATCGCTGTATTTCAAATTTTGTGATAAAAAAAACTCCGTGTCTACTATTTGTGAAACATTTCTTTCGCCTAATTCTTGCGAAAGATGGGAGTGAAATAAGGCTAAATCTTCAAAATTTTTTGCTGAAAAATGGAAACTTATTTTATCATCGTTGTTTTTTTCAACTAAAAAATTTGTGTAAGCTTGAGAGAATACAGCACATGTTATTGAAATACAACATATTAGCGTTAATAGGATTTTCATAATTTAAAACTTTTAGAAGCTAATATAACTTAATAACACAATTAAATCAAAATAACATTAATAATATAAAACTACATACAAAGAATATTGATTTTAACAAATGCATTGTCAATTGATTTCTAATATTAAAAAAATTACATTATTATTTAATACTTTAGGACTAAATTATTTTTTTCTATTGTTGTTGACTTAACAAATTGCCATTCTACCAATTATAAAAAGTACCAATTAAATAGTTTAACAATTACCTAAGTAATATTAAAACCACACAATAGAAAATATAAAATATTGTAGAATTTGAGTATGTTAATAAAAACCTTGTTTAAATAGTTAAATAAAGCAGCTTTCACTTAAATTTACCTTCTTTTATTTTTTAAAATTGGCAGACAAAACAAAACAAAAAACCAGGGCTACTAAACAAACGCCTTTAATGCAGCAATATAATGCTATAAAAAGCAAGCATCCTTCTGCATTACTATTATTTAGGGTGGGCGATTTTTATGAAACCTTCGGCGACGATGCCATTAAAGCAGCAAAAGTATTGGGCATTACGCTTACTAAAAGAGCCAACGGTTCGGCAGCACACATTGAATTGGCGGGTTTTCCTTATCATTCTTTAAATACTTATTTACCCAAATTAATCCGCTTTGGGCTTAGGGTAGCAATTTGCGAGCAGTTAGAAGACCCAAAAAAAACTAAAAAAATTGTTAAGCGTGGCGTAACAGAATTGGTTACACCAGGTGTTGCTATAAACGATAAAATTTTAGATCATAAACAAAATAATTACTTGGCTGCAGTAGCTTTTGACAAACGCACTACTGCAGTTGCTTTTTTAGATGTTTCTACTGGCGAATTTTTATTGGCAGAAGGCGCTTCAAATTACATAGAAAAACTAATGCAAAGTTTTCAGCCTTCTGAAACTATTTTTGCAAAAACAGACAGCCAAAAATTTAAAGAACAAATTGGCAACAATTTTTATACTTACACTTTAGATGAATGGGTTTTTGGTAAAGATTATACACAAGAAAAACTACTAACGCATTTTAAAGTAAGCTCTTTAAAAGGTTTTGGCATTGAAGAGTTGGAAGTTGCTACCATAGCAGCTGGTGCAATTTTGCATTATTTAAATGAAAACCAACTTAGCAACCTTAACCAAATAACCAACATACAACGTATTGCTAAAGAAGAAAATGTTTGGTTAGATCGCTTTACCATTCGTAATTTAGAAATGCTGTATCCCTTACATCCAGATGGTAAATCGCTGTTAGATATTTTAGATCATACACTTTCACCAATGGGCGCGCGCTTATTAAAAAGATGGATTGCTTTACCCTTAAAAACATTACAAAAAATAAACAACCGCATTAATGCTGTTGAAGCCATTTTAAAAGATGCTGATTTAGCCGACAAACTGCGCAACGAAGTAAAACAAATTGGTGATTTAGAAAGATTGATTACTCGTATTGCATTGCAAAAAGCACATCCACGTGAGGTGTTACAATTGGCAAAAGGATTAACAGCTACTGCCAAAATAAATGAAATATTGGCTACCGCAGATTTTGAAACTTTAAAGTTGATAGGCAAGCGCATTACTTCAACTAACGAAGTATTAGAAAAAATTAACAACTCTCTCCTACCCGATGCGCCAGCACAAATTAATAAAGGCGGTGTTATGGCAGCAGGTATTTCTAAGGAGTTAGATGAGTTGCGAAGTATTAGCACTTCTGGTAAAGATCATTTGCTGAAAATACAACAGGAAGAAATGTTAAGAACCGGCATTAGCTCTTTAAAAATTGGTTTTAACAATGTGTTTGGTTATTATTTAGAAGTTACAAATGCACACAAAAATAAAGTACCAGAAGAATGGATAAGAAAGCAAACCCTTACCAATGCAGAACGCTACATTACCGAAGAATTAAAAGTATATGAAGAAAAAATACTAAATGCTCAGGAACATATTTTAGCTTTAGAACAGCAGTTGTTTACCCAATTGTTAGAATATATTGGTGGTTTTATTAGTGATATTCAACACAACGCACAACTAGTTGCCACTTTAGATTGCTTGTTATCTTTTGCATCTGTCGCATTAAAAAATGAATATTGTAAACCAATTGTAAATGATGCTTTTACCATAAATATTGAACAAGGCCGCCACCCTGTAATTGAAAAACAGCTGCCAATAGATGAACAATATGTACCCAATAATGTAAAATTAGACATAGATAACCAACAAATTATTTTAATTACCGGCCCTAATATGTCGGGTAAATCGGCTTTGTTGCGGCAAACCGCTTTAATTTGTTTAATGGCGCAAATGGGCTGTTTTGTACCAGCAAAAAGTGCCGAAATTGGTTTGTTAGATAGTGTGTTTACAAGAGTTGGTGCAAGCGATAATATTTCGAGTGGCGAAAGTACCTTTATGGTAGAAATGAACGAAACCGCCAGCATTGTAAATAACATTACCCAACGTAGTTTAATTTTGTTAGATGAAATTGGCAGAGGCACCAGCACTTACGATGGTATTTCTATTGCCTATAGTTTAGCGCAGTATTTACACAACCACCCTACTGCAAAACCAAAAACATTGTTTGCTACACACTATCACGAGCTAACCGAATTAAGCAAACACCACGAACGCATTAAAAATTATAGCGTACAAACTAAAGTGCTTGGCGATCGGGTTGTTTTTTTAAGAAAGCTAATACCAGAAGCCACCAAGCACAGTTTTGGTATTCATGTTGCACAAATGGCGGGTATGCCAAAAGCTATTATTAACCAAGCCAACAAAATTTTAAAACAGTTAGAAAGCAAAAATGTTGAAGAAAACATTAGCCAAAAGCTGCAAGCTTTACCCAAAGAAGAACTGCAATTAAGCATTTTTCAGTTAGATGATCCTTTATTGTTAGAGTGTAAAAAAATATTAGAAAATTTAGATATTAATACCTTAACACCAGTAGAAGCACTATTAAAACTAAGTGAATTGCAAAAAATGTTGATGGGGAAACAATAGGTGAAAGATGAAGAAAATAACAACATTTGCTTTTGACCTGCTAACAATTACAAAGCAAAAAATTAGTGGTTTCGAAAGCAAATACTGCAAAAATTTTATTTTATAGTTTAGCTGTTTAACTCATCCACTTGCGTAAAACCGACATGCCAATACCTGCTAAATCGTCGCCAATAGAACCATCACCGTCGCTATCAATCATGCGTTCAATTACACTCATTTCTTTTTTATTTTTCTGATGTAAATCTTGGTTGGTACGGGTTAAGGCATCATTTAAACCGCCCATATTCCAGTCGTTTTGCTTACGTTGACGACCCAAAACACCCATTATAATTGGTGCTGCAATCGCAAATATTTTTGCAATTTTAGCCATATCAATATTGTTTGATTTTCCAATTTGACTTTCTACTGTACTTCTTTTATTACCTAAAATATGACCTAGCATGCTTTCACCTTTAGCTACGCCCGGGTTTTTAATTAAATCGCCCATTTGACCCAAAATGCCACCGTCATGGTCTTTTACAAGAGCAGAAAATAAATCGGCTAAACCACTTTGCTTTTGCGAGTTGTTTAACAAGCCTTTTAAAATTAAAGGCACGGCTTGGCCTAAAATGTTTTGCGTTTGTGCTGGCTGTAAACCAACGCTGTTACTAATTTGCTCAATGCTTGCCTGGTTAAATAAGCTGGCACCTAATTGTTCAATTAAATAATTCATTATTAAAATTTATTTATATTTATTTTTTTGGAAAAAGTTTTTTCATCAACATTTATCAACAAGTAATAATTGTTTGCTGTAATGTTGTTTAAAGGAATATCAAAATTAGAATTAGAAAAATAGGTGGTATGCACATGTTCGCCTTCCATATTATATAAGCTGCCACTTGCTGTTGCCTTGTTTTCTTTTTCTAATTGTATGTTTAACACTTTATTTTCTGACTGTAAACTGCTTTTAAAGTGACTATCAAATAGCTTATCGTTTTGCACATTATTATTTTGCAGCAGTTGAAGTACTTTTTCTGACATTTCAATTGAAGGATGTTTACGGGTATTGTACCAATTATTTATACTCACATTATTGCCATTTTGGCTTTTTTCTTCTATAATGCCATAAGTTGGTGGATATAAAATGCAAAGTATAGTAGGTACTAAACCCAAAATTAAGAAACCTACAAATAAAAAATTTCTGGTTACTTTTGCCATAATGCAAAATTACGATTTATTGATTTGCTAAAAACAAATTGACGCTCATTTCTGAAATATATTTTCTTATTACTATAAATGAACCATTCTATCCGTAGTCTGGAGACGTACGGATAGCCAGATGGGATATACTACGAATAACTTGGGAAATTAAAGGAACTGCACAAGGTTTTAGATGCGAATTTTAAAGATATAAAAGCTGGTAGAACTAGGCCATTTACTCTTAAACTCTTAACTGAATTTACAGATGAAGTTTCTAAGAAAGGTTAATAATACTTGTTGAATTAACCAATTTTGTCAATTCGGATATAAAATTCATTCTTGATTATATTGGAGGCAGATGGGGCAAAAACAAATAAATAGGTTTAATGAATTACTGATGAAAGTATTCAAGAAATAGGCTAAAAAAAAAGTTTGCTGCATATAGTGAAAGAGTAGCGAATTACAGAGAAATGCTAAGATATGCCTCACAAATTTAAGGTGCAAATATAGCCGAGTGTGAGATTTTTATTAGATTTAACTCGGCGAACATTTAGAAAGGAGCGACATCGAAGGAATAGCTTTTGTTTTTTGTATGGCTATCTAAGCATAACTATGCTCAATAATATTGCGTGCCAACTGCTCGCTTGCGGTCAGCGTATATTTTCCGCAAGTTTCTTTATACGGGTTAGGCATTGGAATTGTCTTTTTATCGATTCTGTTAAAAATAGCTGGGTGTACGTAGTAGCTACGGCAAACGGTAGGCGTATTGCCCAATTCGGCCGCCACCATTTTAATTACGATATTACTAAATTTTTTGCGACTTCCTTTTTTCTGATCTTTTATCGCCACGGGATAACATTCAATAGCCAATCGATTTGCTGCCCATGTCCTAAAATCTTTACTTGAAAAATCGGTGCCCATAAAACGTTGAATGTAGGTATTGACATCATCGCTATCAATATCTTGAAATTTACCTGAGCTGTCTTTATACCTAAAAATCTCATAGCCTGGCAGTTCGGCAGCCTCCATAATAAAGGGGATCAATTCTTCATCATCAATATGCACCTCCCTTTCTTTTTTACTCTTTCCTTTAAAAGTAAACACAACCTCCTCTTCTTCAAGTGCCAAATGTTTTCTTCTAAGAGTGGTGAGTCCGTGTGTGCCGTTCTTTTTTAAATATTCCTTATTACCGATACGAATACCATACTCATCCAAAATAAGAATAATAAGTGCCAATATTTTTTTCTTATTCCAAGTCTTGCCTTTTAAATCGGTGTGCGCTTTTTTTCTGATCTTTGGTAATGCCTTAGAAAAATCGACCATCTTTCTATGCTTTTCTTCTTGCTTTAGTCTCTCATAAACGGAGTGATAAATGTATTGTTTTCTTCCTTTGGCATCGCGGCCAATGGCTTGAATATGACCATCATCGAAGCGACAAATTAACACGTCTGACCACATAGGAGGGATGACCAATTTCCGTAGCCTCTTTAGGGTTGACTTGTTGGTAATTTTGCTACCATCTTCATCATAAAATGCAAATCCTTTTCCCAACTTTCGGCGCGAAATGCCTAAAGCGGAATCATCTATTTCCCTTATTTTTTTCATTTGTCCATTGCTAATTTCAAATGTTTATGCCTGCTCTATTTTGGCCGAATTTAAAAGAGCCACTCAATAGTAATTTTGCTTAACGGTGAACTTCTTAAAATTGCGTACTATATTAACTAATATAAAATTAGCTTGATGCTTACAATGGCGTGTATATCTATAACATAATTATAAATACGTGTAAATTCAAACCTTTCTTTTCCCTGCGGTATTGTAGTAATTCACTAATTACATCTTTATATTTTTATTACAAACATAGCCAACCCAACCAATAGTGGTAATGGTAACAAAATACAAGCCTTCGTAACCTTTAATCTTATTACTTTCTGCCATAAGCATTTAAGCATAAATATAAAAAAAGTGGTGATAAATAATGCATTTGTGAAAACTTATCGCATTACAAATGCTTGCTTTGGTTTTTATAATACGATACGGTGGGATTGATAATGCTGCCAAGAGTGGTTGCTGCCTAATTGCTAATTTTATAGCCATCGTTTTTTGCCATTGCGGTAAGGTAGTAAATAGTCAGGGTATTAAAAAAAGCCTGTACTGGAAAATTGGTACAGGCTTTTGTCTTTTTTATTTTGATATACTTGTTGGTCTTTTATAGGCTATCCGTAGTCTGGAGACGTATGGATAGCGCTTAGTTCGGACAAGCTACGGAGAACTTGTGTATTTTTGAAGTATGATATACTTGTTGGTCTATTATAGTCTATCCGTCTAGGAAAGTTTATTCAAGTCAAATTTTCCATTTATTCCAAATATAATCAAAACTATGCACACTATTGAAACCAGTATTGGTACTAATGTCCTATAAAAATTCAATTTGCTATCAAGCTCTTTTATTTCAATATAATTTGGATATGTTGTATTGTACATTACAGTTATTGTATCTTCGACAAAAAATTCCAACTCCGTGGAAATTCTTTGAGTCCTCTCCTCCTTAAGCTCGGTTGAATAAAAACTATAACTTATTTTATAGAGACCTTTCTCAAAATTTTCAACTTCAATTATTTTTCCTTTAACCTCTTTATGATTCAAAATAAAACTCCAATAAGGAATATTTAGGCTTACTAAATAAATTGTTATTAAGACTAATATAAACAAACTAAAATAAATTAAAATAGAATTTTTCATAAATCTTTTATTAACGAACTTTTTCTTTAACTCCTTTAGTCCCTAACTGTTTTGTTGTTTGAATTACAGTAGCTGTACCAGATTGAATTGCAACTTTGACCTTCGATAGACTAGCTGTTCTATCTTTCATTATCTCTTTTGCTGTTACACTTGCAGTTTTCCTTGCTTCCTTAGTAGATATATTAGGGTTTTTCTTTAATCCTTTTCGGATACCTTTTTTTAAGGCACGCAATGCAGGATTATTAATTTTCGATTTTACTGCACCGTCAACAATTTTCTTGGCTGCATGACCTGCTCCAGCACTGAATAAATTTGCTGGTATCCCTATCAGAGCTTCTATCGCAACATCTTCTCCTGAAATACCATCTCGCTCACCTAATCCCCATTCCAATCCTTGAACGGCAGTACTTGAAGCAGCTCCCGATGCACCACCTACCACCCCAGTTGCAATTATTGCACCACCGGTTGTTAATCCAGCTCCTGCTATAAGCCCTGCACCAGATCCAACTATAAACCCTCCTACTGCTCCACCAACTAAACCTTTTCCTGCTCCCTTTAGTTTTTGTTTTAAAGAACCCTTTGTAGTAAAAAAACCAATCGCACCTCCAACAATCCCTCCTATTGCTCCACCAATTGCACCTGTAACTAAAGGAACTGGCAATTTTCCGTCAGGATCAGTGTTGGAAAGTGGGCTATTGTATGAAAAGTGGTAAGAAGACCAACCTAATACATTTGGATGATCCGCCAACGGATCAACACTCAACCACAAACTCAACTCAGGATTATAATACCTTGCCCCATAATAATACAATCCGGTTTCTGAGTCTAACTCTTTGCCGTTGTATTTGTAGGGGGTATTATAACTGCCGTTTTGTTCAATGAACACTTCACCAAATGGGAAATACTCCAAATGTTGGGTAATCTCTCCATTTAGGTCGGTAATATACGAAGAATTGCCTAAATGGTCGGGGTGGAAATAATAAACCGGTGTCTCTTCATAGGTTTCTATTTTAGAATCAGCCTCCATAGTACCAGTTAATTTAGAGGCAATGCGCTGGCTTTCAATATAATAATGTTTGGTTACTTCGCCATTTCTAACTACTACGTAGGGGTTTACATAAACTGTAAAGCGTTCTAAACAAGTAACATCTCCATTGCTTGAGTTAAAAGTGCCAACTGGCCCATTTGTACCTACTTGTGGTTTTCTACCATTAATCCATAAGCTATTAGATTGTCCGGTATTTTTGATAATGCGCTCACCTGCCGCATCGTAAACATACCTAAATACTGCACCATTATCAGTAACTGAATGTAAACGGTTTTCTTCATCCCACCTAAACTTACGTAAGCTTGGGGGGCCGCAATCCAATTCAGTTTTCGTATCATACATATTACCGTTGGCATCGTAAGTATAAGTGGTTACCTTATCATTATTTTTAGTAACACTACTTAGGGCGTGTGGGTGGTCATCATTTTCATAAACATATTCCAAGTCGTAATCGGTATTTTTCTGAATCGTTCCATCTTTAGTATGTGTTTGTTGTTTAGTTTCGATGGTGTGGGTATTGCCATAAGTCATATCTAATTCGTACACATCTAATGCTTCGTCATTATGGCTGCCTTCCGCATGGGTTAACCTGTTCATTTTATCATAAATAAAAGAATAATTTGTATTGCCTCCAATACTTTGGCCGGTGGCATTGTTTTCAATCTTTTTTATATTGTTTTCATTGTCGTAGGTATAGCTGTTTTTTATAAAATTTTGTTGAGCAAATGGAAAAGAACGTGCTTTAGAGGCAGTAAGGGTTTTCAAACGCCTTCTTTCAGGTTCGTAGGTGTAATTGGTGGTGGTGGCATTACCATAATTTAAATGAACCCGTTGTTCAAATTCGTCGTAGCCTAAGTTCTTAATATATTCATAAGTTGCTCCGTTTAATGTACCAGTCATTTTATTCAGCAGACCTCCTGTATTGTATTGGTAGTTAACCACTTCTCCATCAGGATAGGTTAGTGTTTTTATCCTGTTCCAGGTATCGTATTCCCAATTAGTTTCTATGTTAATATCCATACAATTGTTAGCTGCTTCTATGCCTCCCAGGTTATCCGGATCATCTAAAATAACCGTTCTGTTATTTTTAACCAGCGCCCCCAGTTTGTTATAACCAAAGGTTTGTGAGCCTGAGGCATCAAATTGTTCAACAATCTTTCCTGCTCCATTTTCATTGGCACCAGCTGGTCCATAGCTGTAGGCCACATTGTTTTGCTTATTTTGTGGATATGTAATGTTGGTTAAACGTTCACGGTCATATTTATATACAATGGCCATATCTGCATCAATTGCTCTTAAATTAGCTGTTATTTTTTTGGTTAGATTGTTTGCCCTATCGTATTCAAAAGTAGTTAAACCACCATCAGGATGATCCATTGATAGCTTTCTACCCAGCATATCGTAATCGTATGAAGTTTCATTACCGTCATGATCTTTTACTACTTTTAATTCATTAATGGCATTATAGTAAAAGCGTGTCCAAATAGATTCTTTTTCAGTCAATTCTTCTTGGGTGGCAACGGTTAAGTTACGCAAGTTGGTATAGCTTCTTTTCCAATGCCCATTGCCATCAGTTATTTCGGTAATAAAACTATTGCCACTTTCTTGGTTGCTACCAATACTGTAAACATTTTTGGTATAGGTTTCATCAGGCAGGGTAATTTTTGTTGGCCTGTCTAAAATATCGTAATCAGTTTGGGTAGGTTTTACTTTATCAACAATATTACTAAAGCTAGTATTATTGCCTATGTTTTCACTTACCGGATGATAACCTGCAATGGTTCGTCCAAAAGCATCGTATATTATTCTACCCGAAACCGACATTTTTTCAGATTGAATTGGAATTCCATTAAAACCAACTAAAGTAAACTCAATATCCTTTTTAACCTGTACCGGTCTTTTTAATCCATCAATTAAGGTAACGGTAATTAAGTCATTGCCTTCATTAGCAGGATCGTAATGGAAAGTTTTGGCATAGGGCACTTCGGCATTTGGATTATATTCAAATTTAATAGTGTAATCAATACCTTTTTCTAATTCTAAGGGTCCAATAATCGTTTCTATTCTACCTACATCATCTAAGGTATATTTCATTTCGTTGCCATTTAAATCAATAGTTGATGTTAATTGCCCAAAACGTAAGTCGTACATTGATGAGGAGGAATAGCCATAAGCATCCAAAATATCGGTTGGATAAGTTTGTACTTCGCTATCATATTTATATATATAAAATTGACGTCGTTCATCTTCTTCTGCGTCTTCATTTGCATTTTTTGGTCGGGTCATTTTTTCAATGTTCCCATAGGCATCATACACCATATCGGATTCTGCAGGATCTGCTTGTAATTCAAAATATTGCTTAATTTTCGATATTTTTCCAGTTGGATATACTTCCGTTTCCCGCTTTCTTAAAGTTTGATTACTATTATCTGTTACCACAATTGATTTTGGCACACCTGTAATATTTTTACTTAACAAATCGTCGTCGTCGTGATAAGTAATGGTAGTGTAGTAATCATCATCATTTGCACCTTCACCATAATCTTCAAAGTAGATTATATTACCATCCATATCGTAATTGAAAGTAGAGGAAGTAGATTTGCTTGGTGCTGTTTGTCTGGTATTTGACTTTTCATAAAATATATTCTGGGTTGAAGACAAAACGGGGAAATAAGATATATCTTTCATTCTTTCCCTAAGGCCATAATAATTATTGGTTTCTTTATATATAAATCCTTTATCATCCATCAACACTTCATTGGTCATTAAACCTTTGGCGAAGTAAACTTGATTTAACTTGAATTGAGAGGTGGTATGGTTAATAAAGGTTTGCTCAACAATTCTGTAAACAGGTACACTTTCGGCTTGCACTTCGTATATTGGCTTATCAATTTTCAGTACATTCCGTTGCTGTGTTTTTACTTTTTTAAAGCCATAAAATTCTCTTTCGCAGCGGTGGTAGTAGCCGTTTTCATATTCAAAAGTGTTCAGCATTTGGTCGGCACCTTTAATATTTGTTGCATCGGTGTGGTCTGCTCCATCCGCACTAAAACCATCATCAATTATTACGCTGGAGAGCGCCCAGACATCGTTGGGCATCTCGTAAGTGTTACCTATTCGTTTATAATCTATAGTAAAGTTTGCACCTAAAGGCCGTATTACATTTTTCAATAAATTTGTTTTACCAATGGTAGACCGTTTAACAAAAAATTCATCGTCACTCTCTTCATCGGGGTCGGTATACACATAATCGGGAAAACCATCTCCATCTACATCTCTTATTTGCAGTTTTTCACGGCTAATTCCGGCAGAACCATTTCCTGATATATTAACACATAATTTCCATAATCCTGGAGTAAAGCAAACAGTACCAGCGCCGTTTGATGATTCTCCAACAGAGTTACTGTTACTAATTTCATAAGCTCCTGTCCAGGTAATGGTCTCTTTGCTAAAACCATTTCCGGTGTTTAAACGCACCTTTAAATCTTGTGGTGGTTGAGCACTATTTACTTGATTGTTTGTATTTACTGCTGTTGATCTATTTTCATTTAATTGATTTGATGGTTGATTATTAATTATGGCAACGTTAGGATCAATTTTATTTATACATATATTATCAATATTTACTTTAGACTCATTTGCTGTTGTATCTTCGCTATTTAAAAATGCACGAAACCTTATCTGATCAAAAGATTTAACATTAAAATTGGTTAGTGGTAATTCTTTTACGTGATACCATTCATCCATTTCAATATTTGAATTATTTAAATTGACATTAAAAATTTCGGTTTGTGTTTTAGCTTCTTGAGTGGAATAACCATGAACGATATTGGGAGCAGTGCCTATTCCACCCCAATAACAAGGATCGTTTTTGTCATCAATAATATCACGTGGCTCCAAACCAGTTGCCAATTCTACAATAAGTTGAGAATTAGGTGATGTTTTAGCTGTAGCTCTAAAACTGTAATCAAATGAAATCGTATAGATATAATTGGCTTCAAAATTATATTCAGTAAAAACTCCTTCACCTAATCCACTTTTATGTTTTGAGTGATTTCCATGCCACATGGCAATTGCACGTTCTGAATTATGACCTTCTACTATGGTAGGCGAACCGTGTGAGCTATACCAATTAGGCATATATTGGTTTATAAAGTTTTGATCACAATTGTTATTATCTTCAAGGTTAGCTGTCAATTGTTCAAAGCCTCCATTTTCATTTTCACAACAAGGACCGTTATTCTCAACTAAACATTGCACATACGGAGGCAGTTCCTCATCTGGTTCATCATCTGATAACATATCTAACAAACCATCTCCATTTACATCAATTAAGCGGCTTTTAACCGAATGCATACTAAATGGAGCACCAACACCAAAAGAAAAACTGTCACCACCACTTTCGAAACCTAAATTGCCTCCCAAGTTGTGTGAGGAAGATGATCCGGTAACTATGGAGGTATAATTCCAATTTTCTCTTTGGCCATAGCGGTAGCCAAAATTAAGTTGAACAAATCCATCTTTATAAACCCTGTCTGGCAAGCCGTCTCCATTAATATCCATATTGTCAAAAGCTACATTATCTGAGTTATTGCTCAAACCTCCACTTAAACCAACCGATACTCTGGCAGCTAATTCCTCTCCAGAAGCTACAGAACCACCCGAAGTATTATCTGAGTTTTTATCGCCTGAAAGTGGTATTCCCCCACCTAAAGACCGACCTAAATCTAAGCGGTGGTTAGAGAGGCTTATATCATCCTCTGCGTTACCAACCATTATTTGTCTGGATTTATTTTCATATCCACCAATTGGTAAAGTATATTGAATTCTTTCTTTTTCTGGATCAGCATCTTTATTTATAATATCTGGAAAACGGTCGCCATTCAAATCAAAATAATCATAAAGCTGTGTGGTGGTTCCGTCACTAAAACTAAAACCGACTGCTGAAACTCCTACATTATAACTTTTATTATAAGTTTTACTAATTCTATTTGAAGCTAAAGCTCCTTTACCATCACTTGAAATATTTTGTGTTTGATTGCCTGGAAAAGGATTTATAAAATTTGATTCGCTACCAAAGCGTGAAGAACGCATTTTGTCTTTTTTAATGTATGTATTAGTAGACCACCCGCTATACAAGGCTTCTTCTGTGTTATGTGTGGTTTCTTCTATATTAGGAAAAACAGGCATAAATTTGCCTATCCAGGCAAATTGGTTAGTGTAATTATCAATGGCATTAGTAACCTCATTTAAACATTCCTCGCTAAAGGCATCGTCATTACCATCACATAAACCTTCTAAATCTACGCCAAAATTTTGCTCATTAATAGTTGTATTGTATAAATCAAATAGTAATTGTTCATCAATAGCAGCATTTGTATCTCCTTCTGGGTTATATACAAACTGCCCCCAATTTCTGTATATGTTACCAAATATCTTTCCATCATCTATGTTTTGGTTTTCTTCATCAGGATCGGTAAGACTAAACAAGTAATTGTTAGTTTTTGAATAAACGCCAGCCTCATGAGTAAAGCTTGTATTTCCCTGTTCTATTTCAACGTAAGCATAATCAACTCCCAATATTTCAGTTTCTACATGAAATTCAAAGAAATATTCTTTATTTGCAACAACATTTATTGGATTTGCTGAATTGTAATCTACTTTATTTAACAAAGTTTTTACCGTAAAAACAAATGGAATGTTTGAAGGAAGATCTATTACCGGATTTATATAAATTGCGCCGGTTTGAGGTGCAACCCACTTTACTGGTGCTTGTAATACATTATTAAAAATTTCGTGATGTACTGTAGGTTGAAATTCTAGCACACTTAAGTTAAAACTCGGATGAAAACCATAGTCATCATCTAAACTAACATAATAAACTTTTGGTTGCCAATTTACTTGTTGCCAATCTACCGTACTTTCTGCACTTAGTTGAAAAGTAATCAAATCTCCTTCATTTATATCAATATCTGTAAAATCTATTTGTTGGTTTGTTGCTCCAACCAGAAAGTTTTGCAGGTAAACTTCATTGCAATATTCTTCGTTTTCATCATTCTTTATTTCAATCTTCACCTCAATATCATCTGTAGTAATGTTTTTGGTAAACATACCTTCAATATTTATCTTACCTTTTAATGGCATTGCCAGCTTTACTGGTGCACTTAATAAAAAGTCTTCCTCTGCGTTAAACCTGTATATTGGTAAATTATTGGCATCTTTAATAGTGGCATCTATATTGCAATTGGTGTTATTATTGGCTCTAAACGCAAGTGAAGCTTCTGTACAGTCTGCAATGCCTCCAATAGAGCCAGTACAACCTTTAGCATCCAATACTTCTATTAAGTAATCTTCACCATAACTATATGGACCAAAGGTTATGGGCTCACCAGCAGAAAAATTATTGTAATTTGTAGTGCCATCACTTACTGTAAGGTAGGCTGAATTTGGGAAAAGATTTCCTACACCTCCATCGACTGATATAGTAATATAATAACCACCACTTTGGCATTCTTCATCCAAAATGGTAATTCCTATTGGATCTAAAAAAATTGTATAAGCCCCATATGGAGTCCATACGGTACAAGGGTGATTTAATTGAGGAAAGCCATCGGCATCAGGATAACCAGTTATAGCAGATATATAAAGAGGGGTATTGTTGTATGAAGACCCCGGACTATCAAAAGATGCATTTAAATCATAATCAATTATTGTGGAAGTTGCCAGGTTAAAAAATTCACCCTCGTGTAATAAATAACCGGTAACACTATTTGGGTCCGCAAATGCAAAGGCAACATCCATACTAATTTGGTCATATTCACATACATAAGTTTGTGATGTTTGCATTAAACCAGCTACATTTGCGCAAATGCTGGGATCAAAAGGATTACAAGTTTGCTCAAAACTAATACTTTCTAAAGCGTTGTAACAACCTAAAGTTATTAATTCAGTTGGATAATTGATAGTATACTGAAAAATTGAAGTTACCGTTTGTGGAGTATCTAAAATTACTACCCAATCTTCACCTGCTGTTGGTGGTGAAAAATAAGATACACATTCTGGAATAGGGCTCAAGCTTGCTGTACAGCCATCATTACTATAATCAATAGTAAAAAAACCTTCTAAATGAGCCGGATTAGGATATACTTTCACTTCAATGGTAAAATCATCTTGCATTACACGGCTGTTTCTGTTAAATGTGTTATTGCAATAGGTACTTGCCGTAAAAGTATGAAACTCTGGGTCGCAGCTTGCAGTATTTTTCATTGTAACCATGCCTTGGTATACCCCTTCACCGATGGATTTTAAAGCTATCGAAATTCCATCTTCATCGGTAATATTAACGGATTGATTATCGGCTGAAGGATGATCAAGCTTAACCGTAAATTTTACTTCACTTCCTCCGCAAGTCATTTCATTATCTTGAGAAGCGGATTGTATATTAGCACAATTGGAAATATTTAAATCAAAAAAAGTGGAACAGTTATTGTCCTGATCATTGTATATAATTACATTATCTGCGCCTTCATAAGGTATTCCATTAATCTCTACAATTTCAAAACCTGTTCCTTCCTGATCGGTGAACGGCCCGTAAGTTTCACCGTTTATCTGAACAAAAAAAGTTTTGCTTGCGGTATTGTTGTATGCGATCTCTAAATGCAAATCAAAAGTACCATCTTGTTGTAAAAATATAGTGTAGTCCAGCATTTCATAATTACAATTACAGCTTTCACTATATGTAATTGTAGGAGACCAGGCTACTTCATCATTTGTGCCATCTGATATAGAATGAACTCTAAAATATATTCGGTCTCCTTTTTCAACATTTTGTGTAATTATATCCGTATTAAATTGGTTAAAATTTTCTGCAGGAATATCTTCTTGCCACAAAATTGAATTACTATTTTGTTGTATGCTAACCCTTACACCATCGGCAGTATTAGAAGGGTTAGCAGGAACAGTTAAATTTACTGGTGCGTCAATTGTAATGATTCCATTATAAGGTGCAATCCATACTTTTACAACATCGTGAAGTGGATTTAGCAGATTATCACTAATGGTAACTGGTTCAAAATTTGCTACATCAATTTTGCCAACTTCGCATACCTCGCATTGTGTTTTCGCACTACTAATGGTAAATTTTCTGCCTTCAATTATTCCATTTTCTTGCTTAATAAAAGATTCATTAAAGTATACAACACCATTGTTAATAATGTCAATTAGTTGATCTCCATTAGCATCGCTAAAATAAGTGTATGTTTCTCCAGTAGTGGTATTTTTTTGTATTCCTCCCTGAATACCGAAGTGTACTTCACCTCCACCACTAGTTGTTCTGCTAGTTCCTTTGCTGAAATCGTAAACTCCTGTAATTTTATAAACTTTATCTGAATATTTTGACGTTTCGCCAGGCAAGGTTAGGTTCTTTTTGTACCAAAGTAATTCACTATCTTTAAATACCTTATCTGGCAAACCATCTCCGTCAATATCTACCAAAGCCAGTAAGCCTTCGTTGAAAGATGGATCATAGGCTCCTGTTAAACCTCCAGACAAAATTTTTGTTTGACCTGGACCTATTCCTGCAGTACCCGTTCCACCTATGCCACTTCCATCGGATTTACTTGTACCTAAAGGAGAGGCATTGTCTAATTTATCATTCAGAAAATCTATTACAAGTCCTGATTCAAGATCATCATCACCAGTACTCCAAGTTTCAGTATTTCCTAAAGGGAAATAGCCTTCTTCTGAATTAACATCATCGTGATATACAAATTCGTGTTCGGTAAATTGATTTCCAGCCGAATCAAATTCTGTTATTTTTTCAAGCAAGGTTTTATGAAAAGCTCCAGACACATAATTTAGTTCATAAGATCTGATATTTTGCTCAACACCTTTTTGTCGGTAAATCACTTCAATTCTCTTGAGCAGATCGGCAGTAACCTTTTTCAAACCATAACGGCAATCTATATTTACATCTTGTCTTCTATTAGCTTGCCAGTTGTTATCAATTTCTCTATCTCTTTCAAATCTCACCTCATATTTTCCTTCTGTTGTTCCGTGTCCGGTGTATGTTATTCTATCAATATAGCAATTGAAGCCTTCATCGCAAGTACCAATAGTACAATCATCAACTCCAAAGTCCATTTGATTTGTATAATGATAACGTACGAAATTATTATACAAATCTCTGGTCTCAACTAAAGCCCAACTTGCAATTGGTCCACCATTTTCAACTCTTAATATGGCGTTTTCCTCAATTCCGCCATTTTTAACTCCACCATATGAATATACCGTGCCTGATTTGTCAGTTACCTCCCACCAATAATTATTTGGACTATTGCCGTGTCGTATTATTTTTTGGAAACTTCCTTCTACCCTTGGATAGAACTGCTTATTAGCTTGTCTTTGTTCAAACTGTAGGCTACGATGTGCCGTTGGTGCTAATTGCTCTCCATTCAACAAATAAGTCTCAGTTTCCAAATTATCATCTGAACCATCTCCGTCGATATCACCATATCTGGGTACTCCCCACCGGGTTTCAATAGTGATTTTTGGTAAACTTAAATTCCAACCTAAACCTAACCAATCATTTCCACCTCCGCTACTGTATTGAATACCTAATTGAGGTTGCATACCTTGCCTGCCTGGTGGTATTACAATTGGATAACCCACATTAGCCGTACCCATATTATTCGCACTCGGCGGTTCAATAGTATTTATATTGGCAGATGGGTCAGCGGCTTTAACATCTTTAATAGAAGTGGGCGTAAAAGCGCCAGTTTCTGGTGATTCTGGTACTTTTATTATTCCGTTAATCATATCGGTAAAGTGCGTAGTATTAGATATAACAGTATTTAAGGTTACATTAACAGAATCTAATGGTAAAGCGATCCAGTGTTTTGCTGTTTCATCAAAATAATAGGTTTTTATATCTTTGGTAGTGTAGCCTTTAGGTATTTTGTTTTCGTCGAAAGCCAATTTAATTTGAGCGGCTTCATCAAACTGTGTACCGTGAGGCAAAAAACGGTAACCTTCTTCATTTTTAGTAACGTTTACCATGCTTGCATCTAATGGAGGTAAATCTATTTGTCTTAATGCCGTAATTGAAATGTCTGTATTTTCTTGTAGTGCATTTGGCTCTATATTAATAGCTACTTCATCTAAATGGGCTACAAAAGCCTGCCCATATATATATGGCATTACTATTTGAGAAGCTGCTGGAACAGGAATTCCAGCACTTCGTTTTAAAGTTGTTTTGGTGGTAAAATCTACGGTTTCTTCTATTAATTCTCCATCCGCAAATATGGCTTTCAAACTTACTGTCCAGTTTTCGCTGTCGTTGTTGTTATGCGATAAAACTTCAAACTCCGAATCGAAAGTTTCTACCAGTTCATCGTTGGCATATAGTTGAACTGACGAACTTCCACAGCCTTTAATGAAACCCTTGGAATAGCCCCATTTACCAGCATGTTCATGTATTTCTGGTTGGTTAACAATTATTTTTCGTTCTGCATCGTTTGATTTTTTAATTCTTAAACCAAGGTTTTTTACTTTGTAATTATAGGCTTTAGCAGGCTGCGAAAAACGAATAACATTTTTACCCTCTTTAAGCCATTCTGGGTTAATGCATTCTTCTTGCTGTTGCCATTTTTGGTTAGTGCCTATTAAATGACCTCCTATAGATAGTTGGTCATTAATACTCCGGCTTATGCCAGTATGATTGCTGATTCCAAACAATTCATAACTTAGCCATATCTCATCGTTAATATCTGGCTGTTTATCCAATATTATTGTAAATATATTGTCTGTGGGGCTGTCAATTGGCTTGTCTTTAAATATCCCAATGTAGCCTTCTGTTACATCGGCTACATAAAAAGCTTCTCCTACTTCCGAGGCTTTTATAATTGAATTGTTTAAGATAAATATCGAAAATAGGATAAATATAATGTTAGTTGATCTTTTCATTATTAAGTTTTTAAAGGTGAACATGATTAAATTTAAATTTTTTGGAGTTTATTGAATAATTAGTTTTTTGTTAAATTGATAATCACCAATGTTGAGCACTACATTGTACAAACCACTAGCTTCTATAAATTGGTTATTTAAAAAATAGCTTCGGTCATTTTTGAATTCTGTGCGGCTGATCAGTTTACCGGCAGCATCAAAAACCCTTACTAAAGCCTTCTTTTCGGTTTTTAATTCTATACGAATAACATAATTGCCATCGGCTGATAAATTAGGTTGCACTTCAAATTGACGAACAAATTCATTGTTAAGCAATTCAGTTGGCTGTTCTAATTTTAACACCAAAGGATTGTTAGTATTTACAAAAGAAAACACCTCCTGTCCAGACTGATTTTTATCCCAAACAATATTATCAAACGTAATTATGCCTTTCACTACTGAGCTAGGTTTTACAAAGCGGGTGTTCTTTAAATCAAAATTACCTGTGCCCGTTTCATCAATCGCAAGGGTTAGTGATGTTATGTTTTCGTTTAAAATAGAAGTAGCATCTAAACGTAGCTGAGTGAATACTTTTTCATCTTTTAATCCGGTAAAATAGGCTAACCATTTACGAGGCATTACAGGTGCCTTATTAATAATGAATCTGGAAGGAAAAGCAGTCGATAAATTATTATCCCCCCATAACATAAATTGTAAATCGGCTTCTTTTGCCAAATTTTCTTTGTTAGAATCAGCAATTTTATTAAATCCGATTGTTAAAAAATCAGGATCATCAGAACTGGTGGATTGTTTTTGAGCTAAGCCACTTAGCTTATCAAAGCCAATACCAGTTATTCTGTTATTGTATGTTTTATTCTGCTCATAATCCCAAATAATTTGATCGTCAGAACTGATATAATTTTGCTCTTTTAAGCAAATACCATATTTTAATGCAAGGCTACTGGTTATTTTTTGCAATTCAGATTCCCCTAAAACTCTATCAAAAATTAGCAGTTCCCCTACTTTACCATGAAAATTAGCATTCAGATCTTCTTGATTCATACCCAAGCTTAAATGTCGCTCTTGTGCACCACCTCTACTATTTTTCTGATAGTTTTGCGCATAAGTATGAATGGCAGCTTTGCCGCTTTCTATACCTTCATAAGGTTGACGTCCACGATTGGTATTGATAGAGTTAATACTCATATCAACGGTTCTTTCTGCATCCGCAGTTACGGGTTGAATGCTCCATAATTCTAAAGTTCTGGATGCATTGGTAGCTGGTTGAAAAACGGATATAACGGTCATTTTTTCTAATTCGTTCAAACCAGGATCTGCAATCAAAAAATCTTCTACGCCATCAAACGGTATGGCATTATTAAAGTTGATCATCACGTCGTTTACAGGGTTATATCGCAGTTTTTGATTTAGAGAAGAAGAAAGCTGGATGTTACTTTGGTTCGCATTATCCCGATCTACTTTAAAAGAACAAATTTGTGCTTGTACAGATAGCGTAATTGAAACTAAGGCTAGTGATATTATATATCGCATAGTATTATTGTTTTAATGTTTAAATAAAATTTTATAATATTATATTGGTGCGGTTAGACTGTCCGTCTAATACGGCACTCTTAGGAAAAAAATTGATATGTCTCTTTATGTCTATATTTCTATAGAAGTTAGGCTGTAGATTGCAGAGTAGAGATAGATGAAGCTGATCCGTAATTGCAAAAGTAATACCATGGAACATCAAGGTCGTTATCTTCGTCCATAATGCCTGAAGTAAATATTTGGATTCCACCTTCTACATTCTCATCAGAATAATAATATTCCAACTTTCTAAAACTGGCTATACTTTTCGGAATAGTATTTGTAAGGTTGTTATAACTTAAATCTAAAGCTTTTGAACCAGTCAATTCCCTTAATTCTAAAGGAATTTCTCCTTCAGGGTGGTTGCTATCAAAATAGATATGTGCTAAGTTGTTTAAACGGTTCAATTCAGCAGGTAGTTTATACTGCAAATTGTTTCCGTAAGTGTAAGAAGTGGATGTACAATCGGATTCACCATTTAAGTGCACGCAAGTTGCTCTGCCTTTTTTGTAAACAGTTATTCCATCGTAGAACTTTCCTAAATTGGATTTTTGAGGTGGTTTACCATCAGGCAATTCCCAACCTTCGTTATTTTGTCGTTTTTGACTGAAGGTATATGCATAAATAAATTTAAAGACGAGCCAATCATTCATAGAATGTTGAGCATCGTAGCAACTTGTTAAGTGGTACAGATGTAATGATACCGCACCATTAAAAAGCAATTGAGTTTTGAGGATCATAATTACTAAAATTAAAGGTTACAGTAAGCGAAACAAAAAAAATAATCTATTTTGGTTAAAATTACAACTCAAAAAATGATTTCTTTATTTACTCACTATCAATTAAATATTTTTCAAATGTAGAATAAATATTTTGAAATTGCAAAGAGACAGTATTGTTTTTATTGATTAACTGTAATTAAATTTATTTCAAATTTAAAGAATTTGCAATAAAGTCCCCACAAATGCAGCAAAACACAAACTGATACTTCTATAAATTATAGTTACACAAAATACTTATTTATTGAGTAAATTTGTTTTAAATAATTAATTTAAATTTATGAAATATCTTATCATCCCAATTTTAATACTGCTTAGCACTTTTGATAATTATGCTTGTACTTGTTATGAAAATAATTCTCTTTGCGAAAGTTTGGGCGAATATGTTCCGCAATCTCCTTTTAATTCTCCTCCATTACCAAATGATCTTGACAATAGAATAGTTAGTTATGTTAAATATACAGGTAATTTCAATGAATATTACGAAGATCTTTATCGCTATGAAGTAAAAGTTATTGATTTAATTTTTGGCGAAATTCAGCCAGGTGGCGGAAATTTTCTCAATTCAGATTCTACGTTTTGGGTTATTTCAGGTACTACTTCTTGTAACGATGTTTTTTCTTTTCAAGAAGGTGATTATGCTTTAGTGTCTCCCAATTATGGTTACTTAGGTGGTAATCACGATGAGTATTTCTTTTCTATTTGTGATGATGATTTGTTTATTTATCCATTTCCTTTGACACCTGTTACTTATAATAGTATGGTTCAGGATATTGAAAATTGTTTAGCTCACCTTTGTGAAGAGGACTTAGTTTTAACCGATACGCACACAAATACTGCTGTTTACAAAGCTGGCGCACTCACTTCAACTGCTTATGTAAATGCTGAGGTGGTTTACAAAGCAGATGATAGGGTAAGTCTGCAAAGTGGTTTTAAAACTAATGAAGATTATAGTTTTAGAGTGGTGATGGACAATTGCAACTAAGTAACTTAAATAACCTTCTTTTCTCCATAAAATTCAACTACTTGCATTATTATAGTTTTTTTCTACTAATAAGAGCTTGTTTGTAATAAAAATTAAAGTATAAAATTTAAATTTACACAGGCGGGCGAGACAATTGATTTAGCCCCGATTGCAGCGGAAATCCTTTTTGTTTTCAACGGGTTGTAACCTGTTGAAAAAAACAAAAAGATTGTAGCGGAAAGCGGGTGATAAATTTATGCGAGTTTTATCGTTTCGCTTCTAAAAAAAAGAATAAAAAGTTGATAAAGCAAAATAGCATAGAACAAGTTTTTGATACGGTAGCCATAGAAGATGTGGTGGGCGAGTTTGTAAACCTGAAAAGGCGGGGCGCAAATTTATTGGGTTTATGTCCTTTTCATAATGAAAAAACGCCATCGTTTACGGTTTCACCAACTAAAGGTTTGTACAAATGTTTTGGTTGCGGCAAAGGCGGTAGCGCGGCTGGTTTTATTATGGAGCACGAAAAACTGAGTTTTCCTGAAGCGGTAAAGTGGTTAGCCAATAAATACAATATTCAGATTGAAGAAACAAAACCCAGCATTGATGCGGCAGAACAATCGGTAATTGATAGTTTGTACATTGTAAACGAGTTTGCCAAAAGCTATTTTATTGAGCAATTGTGGGAAACCGGAGAAGGCAAATCGGTTGGTTTAAGTTATTTTAAAGAGCGTGGTTACAGAGAAGATATTATTAAAAAATTTGAGTTGGGTTACAGCAACACCAAGTGGGATGGTTTTATAGAAGCAGCCAAAACTAAGGGTTTCAAATTAGATTATGCGGAGCAGTTAGGTTTAATAAGAAGCAAAGGCGAAGATGCGGCAAATAAAAGACAATACGACTTTTTTAGAAACCGCATTATGTTTACCATACACAGCATTAGTGGCAAACCAATTGCTTTTGCAGGCCGCACTTTAACGCAAGATAAAAAAGTACCTAAATATATTAACTCGCCCGAAACAGAAATTTACAACAAAAGCAGGGTATTGTACGGTATGGCTTTTGCAAAAAATGAAATTAGAAAAACAAATAAATGTTATATAGTTGAAGGTTATACCGATGTAATTTCGATGCATCAGGCGGGCATTGAAAATGTTGTGGCAGCAAGTGGTACTTCTTTTACCGATCAGCAGATAAAACAAATAAAACGTTTTACCAACAATATTAGTGTTTTGTTTGATGGTGATGCTGCAGGTTTAAAAGCAGCTACCCGAAGTGTGGAAATGATTTTGGAGCAAGATATGAATGTAAAGATTTTAATGCTGCCCGAAGGAGATGATCCGGATTCGTTTGTACAAAAAATGGGTTTAACAGGCTTTGAAGATTACCTAGTTAAAAATGAAACAGATTTTATATTATTTACCATTAACTCATTAGAAAAAGAAGCCGCTGACGACCCAGTTGCAAAAGCTGCAATGATTAAAAACATTGTACAACTATTGGCTAAAATACCCGACCCGATAAAAGCAAACTTGTATATACAATCGGCGGCGGCACAGTTAAATATTCGTGAACGTATTTTAATAGAACAAACCAATAAAATTAAACGGGAGTTGTTTAAAAAACATTCTTTTGCAAATAAAGATGATACTGAATTACTGCAACAGCAAACCACAGATGAGTTGGTTGCCGAACCGCAAGATCAAATTTTTACCAACAGAACTGAAACATTAGAAAAACACCTTGCCAGTTTATTAATTGAATTTGGACATCAAAATTATACCATTGATGTTTTAGTGTTTCAATATATTTTAAATCAAATTAAAGAAATAGAAATTAAGAACACGCCATACAAAGAAATTGTTGAGGATTATAGAAGTAAAAATGAGTTATACAATGAAATAATGAGCAATTATGAAGATACAAGTAAAATTATAAATTCAGAATTTTTTATTAATCACGAAAATCAAAGCATAGCAAAATTTGCTGTAGATATACTTGCTAGCCCTTATGATTTAAGCAAAAATTATAAAGATATTTACGAAATTTATATAACCGATCGTATATTAAACTACAAAAATGACATTGACAATTTTTTGTTAAATTTTCAAATGAATTTTTTGACAAATAACATTACAATAGTTCAACAACGCTTAAAAGATCAACAAGCTTTGCCTGCTACAGAAGCAAGTGAAAAAATATTGATGAAGCTGCTAAAAATGTATAAAGAGCTTTTAGATTTAAAAACCGAATTAGCTGAAAAATTTGGAATGGTGACCAATAAATAAATCATAAACCAAAAACCTTTTTAAATGAGTTTTTTTGACCAATTGAACAATTGCATTGAACTGAAACAGACACCAAAACGCATAGTTTGTTTAGTACCTTCTATTACGGAATTATTGGCTTATTTTAAATTAGATAATGAAGTGGTTGGCATTACCAAATTTTGCTTTGAACCCAAACATTGGCATAAAAATAAAGCAAGAGTTGGTGGCACTAAAACCATAAATATTGAAGCAATTAAACAGTTAAAGCCCGATTTAATTATTGCCAATAAAGAAGAAAATGATAAAATTCAAATTGAACAACTTCAAAATAATTATAATGTTTTTGTTAGTAATATTTTTACTTTAAAAGATGCATTAAATATGATTTCAATATTGGGAAGTATTTGTCAAAAACAAATAGAAGCCACTCATCTTAACAAAAAAATAAATGCTGCCTTTTTACAATTTAAAGCAAAAGAATTGCCCATTTTAAAAGCCGCCTACTTTATTTGGGATAAGCCACCAATGGTTGCAGCAAATAATACTTTTATAAACAATTTATTAAAATATGCTGGTTTCGCTAATGTATTTAATGATTTGGAAAGATACCCAAGTATTGATGAAAATCAGTTAAAAGCTGCCAATCCAGATGTATTGTTGCTGTCTTCCGAACCATTTCCGTTTAAAGAGGCGCATATTGAAAAGTATCAAAACATTTTACCAAATGCCAAAATACTGCTGGTTGATGGCACAATGTTTTCCTGGTATGGCAATAGGTTGGTTAATGCACCAGCTTATTATTTGAGCTTAAGAAATTTGATTTAATAGCTATTTACATCTCATTTTAATTTCATTCTTATTAACTATTCAGAAGTCAGATCATTTCATTGTAAGACGACAGACTTCAGAAATAATTTGGGCAAAAAAGAGCGTTTTTGACCTCATTCAACAGAATTTTTCTGACGGCTGACAGCGAAGCGGTCTGACTTCTGAACTCTACGGAATAGTTTCTATCCTTATTATAAAACATTAAAATAAAACTTCCTTTATCATAATTATTAAAAAATGGTATATTTGACTTTATAAGAAAACAATTGAAAACGTGAGCAACTGGTTTAAACGAATTAAAAATGGTATAAAAACGCCTACTAAAGAGAAAAAAGATGCGCCCGAAGGTTTGTGGAACCAATGCAAAGGTTGCAAAGAAATGCATACTCAAAAAATATTAGCCGATAATTTATGGGTTTGCCCTAATTGTGAATATCATAATCGCATTGGGGCTCAAAACTATTTTGATTTTTTGTTTGATGAGCAACAATATAAAATACTGTTTGAAGATCTTTCGTCGGTTGATATGCTGGAATTTAGCGATTTAAAAAGTTACAGCCAACGCATAACCGAAAACCAGGAAAAAACAGGTTTAACAGATGCTATGCAAGTTGCTACCGGCAATATAAATGAGCTTAAAGCGACTATTGCTGCTATGGATTTTAAATTTATTGGTGGTTCAATGGGTTCTGTTGTTGGCGAAAAAATAGCTTTAGCGGTTAATCATTGTATTAAAACTTCAAGTGGTTTAATTATCATTTCTAAGTCTGGTGGTGCACGTATGATGGAATCGGCAATAAGCTTAATGCAAATGGCAAAAAGTGCCGCAAAATTAGGTGAGTTATCTACTGCTAAATTGCCATATATTTCTTTATTAACCGACCCAACTACAGGTGGCGTAACTGCAAGTTATGCAATGTTGGGAGATGTTAATATTGCAGAACCAAATGCTTTAATAGGTTTTGCTGGACCAAGAGTAATTAAAGAAACCATAAAAAAAGATTTACCAAAAGGTTTTCAACGATCTGAATTTTTGCTGGAACATGGCTTTTTAGATACAATTGTAAATAGAAAAGATTTAAAAGAGGAAATAGGTCGTTTGTTGCTGTTTTTTAAGAACTAATTAAAAATTTTTTAAACGAAGCATATACAATAAAAGCAATTAGAGCACCAAGTAATGCGCCGCAAATTACATCACTTGGGTAATGCACTCCAACATATACTTGCGCGTAACATATAGTAGATGCCCATAAAAATAGTAGAAACTTGCTACCTACAGCTATTGGCAATATAAAACTTAAAATTACTGCCAACGAAAAATGATTTGCTGCATGGCTTGATGTAAAACTGAAAGATCGGCCGCAACCTACAACGGGACGGAAGTTTTCTTTTAATATTTCATTGTTGCAAGGGCGTAAGCGTTTTACATTTTTCTTTAAAATATGACTACTGCAAACATCTGCAAGTGTAACAGTTAATACCATAACAAAAATGTATAGCCAGGCTTTTCTAAAATTAAAAACACAAAAAATTATTATAAAAAAGTATAGTGGAATCCAGATATATTTATTTCTAAAAACACTAAAAAAAACATCTAAAAAAGAGTGATGCCAAATGCCATTTATGTATTTTAATAACTCGTAGTCAAGTGCTAAAAGGTTTTCCATTAAGTGTTTAACTTTGCCATTATAATTAAACGATCGCTATTTTGCTGGTCGTATACTTCTAACTCATAATTTCCAAAAATGCTTGTTATTTGGAAGCCAGCTTTGGTAAGCATAGTTTCAAAATCTTTTTGATTAAACAGTCTTACTTTTTCAACAAAATTATATATTTGTAACTTATCTGTAAAAGAAATATTTTTTACTACAAAGTTGTTTTTAATAGATCTTTCAATATTAAATATAATATTATCAATTGTTTTAATTTCATTTTTTATTAGATTTTTGATCACCTTGGTGCTATTGAAAAAATCTATTACATAAACTCCTTCACTATTTAAGCAATTTTTTACAGCATCAATTACCTGGTAGTTCTCTTCATCTTTTTCAAAATAACCAAAACTGGTAAATAAGTTAAAAACATAATCAAATTTTATAAAATCAATTTTGTGCCTCATATCAGCAGTAAAAAATCTTGTATTTTTTTGCTGTTTCTGTTTCGCTGTAATTATACTATTTAAACTTAAATCTAAGCCTAAAACATTATAATCTTGCTTTGCTAAAAAATTAGTATGTCTGCCGCTTCCACAAGCCAAATCTAACATAAAGCTACCTTTAACTGGTTTAAGATAATTTAATAGATTAGATAAAAAAATGCTAGCTTCTTCTTCATCTCTATTATTATATAAAATATGATAATAAGGTGAGTCAAACCAGTTACTGAACCATTCCGTTTTTTTCATTGTCTAATGTTAATCATAATAGCACAAAACAGTTACTTTTGTCAATTATTTAGCAAAAATAAAAAAATACTATTGAGTTTAATAAAATCTATTTCAGGAATAAGAGGTGAAATTGGCGGGCAAGTGTCTGAAAATTTAACACCTATTGATATTGTGCACTTTACAGCAGCTTTTTGCGATTGGTGTAAACAAAATTCTACCAAAAAAAATATTGTTATTGGTAGAGATGCGCGAATATCAGGAAAAATGGTGAGCAACTTGGTTTGTGGCTGTTTAGTTGCACAGGGTTTTAATGTAATTGATGTAGGTTTAAGCACAACACCAACAGTTGAAATAATGGTTACAGAAAGTGATGCTGCTGGTGGCATTATATTAACTGCCAGCCATAACCCAGAAAATTGGAATGCCTTAAAACTGTTAAATGAAAAAGGGGAATTTATAAGTGCCAATGCTGGTAAAACTTTATTAAAAATTGCGGCTGAAGCAAAATATAACTTTGTAACAGAAGCCGAATTGGGTTCTTATACAAAAAATAAAACAGCTTTACAAATACATATTGATAAAATATTGAAATTACCTTATGTAAAACAAAGCTTAATTGCCAAAAGTAATTTTAAAGTTGTTTACGATGGCATTAATTCAACAGGTGGCTTAGCAATACCAATGCTTTTAGAAAAACTTGGTGTAAAAAATGTTATTGGCATTAATGATGATGTTAGTGGGAAATTTGCCCACACACCGGAACCTTTACCAAAAAATATTACTGAATTGTTAGAGGTTACTAAAAATGAACAAGCTGATGTTGGTTTTGTTGTAGATCCGGATGTGGATCGATTAGCTTTTGTTGATGAAAATGGCAATTATTTTGGTGAGGAATATACCTTAGTGGCCATTGCAGATTATATTATGCAAAAAACAAAAACGCCATCAGTTTCTAATTTATCTTCTTCAAAAGCATTAAAAGATATTAGTGAAAAACACGGCAATTCGCATTTTGCAAGTGCAGTAGGTGAGGTTAATGTAGTAGAAAAAATGAAAGCTGTTGGCGCAAAAATTGGTGGCGAAGGCAATGGTGGCATTATTTTACCAGAGCTACATTATGGCCGCGATGCTTTGGTTGGTATTGCCTTGTTTTTATCGTTTATGGCAGAAAGTAAAATGAAGGTAAGTGAAATTAGAAGTAAATATATTACCTACTTTATGGTAAAAGAAAAAGCTCAATTAACAGCTGGTTTAAATTTAGATAAAATATTAAATGAAATATCTGAAAAACATAAACACATTAAACAAAATAAAATTGACGGTGTTAAATTTAAATTTGAAAATAGTTGGGTACATTTGAGAAAATCTAACACCGAACCAATTATCCGAATTTATGCCGAACATACCTCAAAAGAAGCTTGTAATGAGCTGGCACAAAAATTTAAAACTGAACTATTAGATTTAATTAAATAATTTATTAGATATACAAATGAACTTATATTTTGACAATGCTGCTACTACCCCACTCGCACCAGAAGTTTTACAAGCAATGTTACCTTTTATGCAACAACATTATGGTAACCCGTCTTCAATACATGCGTTTGGTAGACTAACACGCACTGCTATTGAAAAGGCTCGGAAAAAAATTGCAGGTTATCTAAATTGTAGTCCAGCAGAAATTTTCTTCACCTCAGGAGGCACAGAATCAAACAACTTCGCTTTAAATAATTCGGTAAACAGTTTAGGAGTTAAAAGAATTATTACTTCACCTATTGAACACCATTGCATTTTACACACAGCAGAAAATTTGGCCAAAACACATAACACAAATTTAGAATTTGTAAAATTAAATGATGAAGGAGTGGTTGATTTGGAAGATTTAGAAGCCAAATGCAGCACATCTAAAAAAGACACCTTAGTTAGCTTAATGCATGGCAATAACGAAATTGGAAATATATTGCCAATTAATGAAGTTTCGGAAATTTGTATAAAGCACAACTGTTTGTTTCATTCGGATACGGTGCAAACAATGAGCCGTTATAAATACGATTTACAAAAAACAAAAATGGCTTTTTTAAATGGATCAGCTCATAAGTTTCACGGCCCAAAAGGTATTGGTTTTTTATATGTAAGTGCTGATTATAATTGTTCTCCAATATTATTTGGTGGTGGGCAAGAACGTAACATGCGTGCCGGAACAGAAAATTTATATGGTATAATTGGTTTAGCAGAGGCTTTAGATATTGCCTACCAAAATTTTGATACCATAAAAGAAAATGTTAATACATTAAAGCAGCACTTTGTTGATTCACTAACTAAAGCTTTGCCAAAAACAAAATTTAATGGAGCAAGTTTTAATAATTGCTTAAATACTATTTCGAACGTTAATTTTGAAAATTATAGTAAAAAAGAGCTTTTATTATTAAATTTAGACATTGACGGAATATGTGCTTCTGGTGGTAGTGCTTGCAGTAGCGGTGTTGATACGGGTTCGCATGTAATAAAAGCTTTAGAAAAAAATGTTAGTGGATCCATAAGGTTTTCGTTTAGCAAGTACAATACTAAAACCGAAATTGATACCTTAACAAAAAAATTGAAGGTCATACTATCATAAAATTTTTAAAACAATGACTAACGTAATTTACGACAACCATAATAGGCCGATAAACTATTTAAGGCTGGCGGTTACCGACAGGTGTAACTTACGTTGTGCCTATTGTATGCCATTAAATATAAAATTTCTTCCAAAAAAAGAATTGTTAGATTATGAAGAAATGCTAAGGCTTTGCAATGTAATGGCTCAAATGGGTATTACAAAAGTTAGAATTACAGGCGGTGAACCTTTTGTTAGAAAAGAAATTGCTTACTTTATAAAAGAATTAAATAAAATAAATGGCATTAGCGAAATTCACCTAACCACCAACGGAACTTTGGTTAATCCATATATTCCGCAGTTAAAAGCAATGGGCATAAAATCAGTAAATTTAAGTTTAGATAGCCTTAATGCAAATCGTTTCAAAAAAATAACACACTCAAACGATTTTGATTTGGTAATGGATAGTATTGATAAATTTCTATTGAATAATGTTTTACTAAAAACTAATATGGTAGTAATGTCTGGCGTTAATGAAAACGATATTTTGCCTATGGTTTTATTGGGCAAGCATAAGCCAGTTAATGTTAGGTTTATTGAAGAGATGCCTTTTAACGGAGGCCAAAAAAATGAAACGGAAATTGCTTTTCTATCTTACAAAAAAATTATAGAGAAAATTGAAAATGAATATGGCCAACTACAAAAGTTAAACGATGGACCAAGCAGTACTTCATTAAATTATAAAGTAAATGGTTTTAAAGGTAGTATTGGTGTAATACCAGCTTTTAGCCGCACCTTTTGTGGCACTTGCAACCGTATTAGAATAACTGCTAAAGGCGATTTAAAAACTTGCTTGTACGATAATGGTGTTTTAAATATTAAACAGTTATTACGAAGCGGTATTACAGATGTTGAACTTAGAGAGATATTTTTAGAAAAATTTAAACAACGTGCAAAAAATGGGTTTGAAGCGGAACAAAAACGAAGTAATGTAAAAGTTAGTTATGAATCTATGTCGTCAATTGGAGGCTAAAACTTAGTTGTAGTGTTAAATACAATTTTTAATGAGCTTTAAATTAAAGGTTCTACTACCATTTTAATGGAAAAAAGGAAAAACCGAACAAACGTCATAGCGGAATTTTATGGAGAGCAACGGAATAAAATATCCGTTATCTCTCCCAAAAAAATAGGCGAGATCGCAGATAAAATCTCCGTTTCTCTCCGATTTTTCTGCGATGTCGGTTGGGGTATTCAAAGTATCTTTATGCGTAAATACTTCTAAGCCTTAAACGTAATGTTTCATTAAATTTGTAGTAAAACCAACTTAAAAAAGGTTTTTACTTCTTGTAACAATTCAGAAATCAGACTATTTCATTCTCAGACGTTATACATAATTTGGGCTAAAAAGAGCGTTTTTGACTTCACTCAACCGAACTTATCTGACGTTTGACAGCGAAGCGATCTGACTTCTGACCTCTACTGAATAATTAATACTTCTTTTTAAAAAGGCATTAAGTAGGCATAATAACGACATTTATTATTCTTAACATTGCTTTAATATCTTTTATAACTTCAATTTGTTATTTTTGCATCATAAAATAAAATTTAAGAGATGAAATACATTTCAATATTAGTTTTCAGCTTGTTTTTGTTTGGCTGTGCCAATAATACTGCTACTGAAGAAAAAGTTGCACAAAAAAATGTAACAACAAATAACAATAACAAAGTAAAACCTAATCAAACAGTTAAACAAAATACAACTGCTACTAAAACGCAAGCTAATGCTCAAAATAAAGCTAATAGTAGTTTAACAGCTCAACAACAAAAAATTCAACAACAACGGCAACAGCGTTTAAAACAACAACAACAAATTGCTAAAGCCAAAGCAACAGCAACAGCTTCAACTGCTGGTGGCGGTGCAGAAGTAAGCTGGGTAAAAATTGACAAAGTTGAAGGTTTGGTAAAGAAAAAACCCAAAAAAGTAATTGTAGATGTTTACACAAGTTGGTGTGGGCCTTGCAAAATGTTAGATAGAACCACTTTTAAAGATGCTGAAGTAGTAAAAATGATGAGTGATAACTTCTATTCAGTTAAATTTAATGCTGAAGGGCCGGATCCTGTTAAATTTAATGGTAAAACTTATACTAATTCAAAATATAACCCAGCTAAAAAAAGTGGAAGAAACGGTCAACATAGTTTAACTCCAACTTTTGGTATAAGAGGTTATCCTTCTATTATAATATTAGATGAAAATATGAAAATTATTGACAAAGCCTCTGGTTATTTAAAACCTGCTCAAATGAAGGCTTTTTTAAGTAAACATGTTTAAGAAGAAGTTTAACAACCTTTAGTATCAAATGAAATGGTATCACTTTCGATACCATTTTCACCATTATTGCATTTATAAGTTATCTTATATTGATAAGTGGTGCAACTATTTAAATTATACAATACCGCTAAAGTTCTATTTGTTTTATAAACTTGCCATTCAGTATCTTTCTCTGATCTATATTTTATTGTATAGCTTCCTTCTGCAATTGCATTCCAAAATAACATTACAGATGTTGTTGTAAGGTTATGTACAATTACAGTTTCTGGTTTTATATTTTTACTACAATTTGGTTTTTGTGTAATTGAAATCATCTTTTCCTTTGTACAACCGTTAAAATCGGTAACTACTAATTTATAGTCTCCTTCTATATCAGTTTTTAACTTTTTGCCAATTTCTCCATTACTCCATAAATAAGTGTATGGTTGTTTACCGCCAGTTACAAATGCAAAATTATCAGCAAAGCTAACTTCAACATCAGCAGGGTTATTTATTTTAATTACATTTTTTATTGAGCAGTAAAAAGCATCTTGTACAACTAAGTTGTAACTCCCTTCACTTAAATTTCCAATTATATTAGTGGTTTCATTATTACTCCACAACGTTGCATAAGGTTTTTGGCCGCCACTTATTGATACTGCTGCAATTCCATCATTACTATTAAAGCAACTTAAATTGGTTATTGAAGTAGTTAATGTTAATGGATTACTAGTACAAAAATCATTGTCAAAACCTGGTGAGAAATTATGCAAGCTGGTTTTCCAATTTTCACCTAAAGCATTTTCTAAATTAGGACTTAGTAATTCAATTGATTTTTCAATAGTATCATTCAATATCGGCCACGGATCAACGGTATTAAAATTTACTTCATCAATTATATTATTGTTTGGATCTTTAAGTGTTAATAACTCACCGCTTGTATTTAAGTTTCCTTTAAATATTCCATAAGCATCAAAACCAAATTTACTTTTAAAAGATAAGCTATCGCTTGCTAAAACTAATAGTTGATTTGCACCTAAACTGTCGTTTTTATTAAATTTATAGGTAATTCCTGTGCTAAATTCTACATCTTGTAAAAAAATGGTTTTATTAGTATTGTTTTTTAATTCAACAAACTCATAATCTTTTAAATTAACTAATAAATTGTTGTTGTTTAAAGGCTTATAATGAATTTCATTTATTACAAGTTGATCGTATTGTTGAGTTGGATAAAGTTTTTTTGGGCAAAAATTACTCCATCTAACGTCTATATTAGTTGTGGCATAAACTCTTGCAATTAATTTAGAAGGCTTTTCAATGCATATTGTTTCATTAGCATAAATAAAAGCATTAGTGTTTAAAACACCTCCAAATTTACGTGGATCTGTTCCATCTAAAGTATAAAAAATTTTACCATATGTATTTGGGTTAATTAATTGTATGCCATCATTACTATAAACAACTTTTACTGGTAAAATTTCTTCTAACCTATTTAATTCTTTATAATCTTCAATAAAGTCATTTGTTCTATTTGTTAAATATTCATTTAGTATTAGTTCATATTGATTTTGCCAATGTATGTTGGGTTCCCAATTAGCAATATCCACATTACTATTATGTCCATCAAAATTAACATTGCCCCATTTTGCCGCCTCTGCAATTAATGCCAATTTTATTTCTGCAGCTCTGTTAGCGTATAGTTGTTTCAAGTTTTCAGCAGTTAAAACACCACCATTTGTGCAATAGCAAACAACTTTATCTCCTTGTAAAAATTTAAACTCTGCTGAATTAACTAAGTTTTCTGGCACTGCACCATGTTTATCGTAAACATAAGTATTAGTAAAAGTGCCTCTTGCTCCTAAAGAAAAGTCAAAATCCCAAGGAACACATTCAAATTTACCATCAGCTTTGTATGGTACTGCTGCTAAAATTGTATTTTGAAAATCACTCCAATCAAAACTATTAAAAAAATGATGATAAGTAATGTAAGAAGCCGCAGCATCAATATTTATAAAATTAGCAAGTTGGTTATAATTACTTTCAATATTTAAACCATTGCTATAAGCCAAAAGGGTGTTATAATAGGTAGGATTAATAGGCTGATTTGAGTAACCCCTATTTTTTTTTATCTCAACACTATCTTTATGATGGTTATTAAAAAAATAGGTTTTACAGAAATACTCATCAGGAGCTTCCATTAAATGATAAACACCTGCATATTTGTTATTTATAAAAACGTGGGTAAATAATCCATGAGGAGCTGGCAATCCCATTTCTAAAACTGCATCGTATATAAACCTGTTTTTTATAAATTGGGTTTCTGCCTCACTACCATATTCCGCATTTAATCCATCTTGGCTGCTGGCTCTAAGTAGCAAGTTATCGAATTTAGTAGCGGTTTTAAAAAAATTATTTTTTTTATTTTGATTGTTAAATAAATCGAATTTAAATTTAGATGGGCCATATTGTCTTTTAAATTCTAATCTATAACTTCTTTTAAGATTTGAAGGGCTACCACCCCAAGTTTGTACGCCGCAATTTACGGAAACACTTTTTGTAAAATGATGAGGGAGGATAAATATTATGCTCGAAGGCACCTCTGTTGGGCCAATTGTATCTGTTATAGAAAATTGCTCAGCTGTATTTAAACATACTGTTGGAATAGATAAAAATGAGCTATCAATATGCTTTTCATATTCCTTACTTTCTGTAATATGGGTAGAAAAATTGTTAGATATTTTTATATCGTTTAAAAATAAAAATGCCTGAGATTTGTAAATGGTATCTCCATTTAAAATAGCCATTGTATTTACTATTGAAGTAGCATCTATAAATAGACTACTTTCATAAATAATACGATTACTTAAAGTAACCGGTTTATTTACACTATAATATACATCAGTTTCTGACGTATTGGTTTCAATAATAAGATTAATTGGACTTGTGTAATACCCGCTTTTGTGGCTAAAGTTTATATCGAAACTATTTGCCATTAGTAGGCTATTGATAGTAATGAAAAATAGATATACAAATACACACCTTATACACATTACTAATAAATTTTATAAAGAACTAAAAAAACTGCAATATAAAATTATTAGTATTTAATGCTACATCTATTGTGTATTTATTTTAAAATAATTAATCTTTTCTAAAACGGTATTGAAAATTTTTGTTGTCGCCAACTATTTGAGCAACGTATATACCAGAAGGCAAACTTTCAATATTTAAGGTAGTTTGATTTGTAAAAGTGACTCCATCTAAAACCATTTTACCAGATAGATCAAAAACTAATACCTGCAGATCTAATGGATTAAGCGTATTTGAACTAATTTTTACAAAACTTTGTGCAGGATTTGGATAAAGTTGAAAATCAAAATTGTCGTTTAAATACGTATTATTCTCAAATGTTTCTCCTATCTTTTTTAAACATCCGTTTGTTGTGAAATTATTTACCAAATTATCTGTTTTTGTTCCATCTGAGCAAATAACTTCAATACGCCATTGATAATTTGAGCAATTATCTAAACCAAATAATATAGCAAAATTAAGCGATGTTTCATATTCTCTATAATTACTCATACCATTTTTTCTGTAATGTAATATGTATTTAGCATTTGGTATTATATCCCATAAAATAAATGCACTATTATTAGTTACATTTATAGATTTACCATCAACCTCCCCACTACAATAATCTGTACAAGTAGTAGTAATAAATGTTTTTATAGTGGAGCTATTTGAGCTAACTAAATTACAATTTGCGCTTACTTTATAATCGTAGTATCTGCAAGATTCTAAATTGTTAAGCAATATACTTGGTAAAGAAGTTGTCACTTCATTCCAGTTTGTTTCATTTGACATTTTGTAACTTAAAGTATATTCTGAATTATTTGCATTGCCCGACCAAGATATTATTGCACTTTTATCAGATGTAGGTGTTGCAGAAAAATTAAAAGGCATTGCACATGTACTAGCAACATCTACTGTAAAACTTTCAGTTATCGAACATTTCGTTGCATCTCCATAGCTAATGGTAACCCAATATTTATTTAAAGGCGATAAGTTATTAATACTGTTAGCAGTACTTCCATTAGACCAAACAATGCTATAATCATTAGCTAAATTATTTGGATTTACTTCTGCGAAACCATCAGAACTATTAATTGAAGAAGCATGAGTTATTTGTAAATTACTAATAATACGATTTTGATCTGGCATAGTTACTGTTCGTTTTTCAACACAACTTTGCTCATCTGTAACTTCAATTTCATAGGTACCACTACGTAGATTAGTAATTAAGTTATCGCCTTCGTTATTTAACCAATTTATGCTTAGGTTACCAGTTCCACCGGTCAAATTTACACTTATAAAACCATCATTATGCCCAAAGCAAGTTGGCCTTATAACATTAAAATCGAAGTAAATTGGCAGGCAAAATAAATTTTCAATTCGAGGAGTAAAATTATTTGCAGAGCTATTCCAATTTTCTTCCAAATGGTTGTTTTCTTGGTTAGTTCGATCAAGATATAAGCTTAAAGACGAGCCCTTGCCATCTGTTCGGGTGTCCCAACTATCTTCGTAACCTACCGCATCAATTTCAATTCCATCAGGCCTTCCTAATACTAATAGTTCGCCTCCATTAGACAATTTACCTTCATATTGCCCGTCTATTGTAGTTCCGTAGAAATTTACTGCAGCCAAAGAATCAGATGCTAACATTATATACTCATTTTCTCGTATTGTAGTGCCCATTGGAAATTGATATTTTATGCCGTCAGTGAATTTAGTATTAGAAATATTTAATAATGTATCTCCAGTGTTTTTAATCTCTAAAAATTCTAAATGACTACCAGAAACAGTTTCTGAAATTGGTGCAGGATGGTAATGTATTTCGTTTATAACTAAATCATCGTAATAGTTTTCTGGAAAAAATTCGCGAGGACACATTGCGGTCCATAAATTTTCAATTGAATTGGTTTCAAATCCATCTTCAATATTTCCTGTTACATAAGAATAATTTTCTGCAAATACTCTTGCTTTAATTAACTTATATCCATCAATCATTATAGGCTCATCATATTTTATTGCATCTGAATATATTGAGCCATCAGCATTTCGAGGATCAGTTCCATCTGTTGTGTAATAAATGTCTCCTATAGTAGTATTAGGGATTGGTTGATTAAATTGATCTTCTTGTAGGTTAAGATTTGATAGATTTAATTTATACTTAAAAGGAACTTCACCTTCAGTATGTGAGTATTTTACTGCTTTAAAGTTATAAACATCAACAAGAAAAGTCTCTTGTGTATATGGGTTTCTAATTCGTTTAATATAATTCGGAAATAGGTTGTAATCTTCACCTAATTTTCCATAAATCAGAAACATATATTTTAATAAATTTGGGAATATTTCAGTCTCATATTTTTGTAAAGTTTCTTCAATTACATCAAAACAAAATGGCATATAACCTAAATAAGAACTTCTTACATCACCCCATCTGGCAAATTCTAACAAAGATGCATTACGTATTTGTTGCTCTTTTGCTTTATATGATGTTATAAGATTCTCAGACTTTAAAACTCCATCCTCTTCAACACAATGACATTGAATTTGATCTGCAAATTTAATTTTGTATTCTGGTATATTTAATAAACGTTGATGTAAATCAATTGGATGATATTTATAAGTATTGTTATAAAGACCAGTATTTATAATGCTAGTATTTTTAACTCCGTCAGCATAGTTTAAAATAAGTTCGGCATCCCAAACAAAAAATTGAAATTTCCCATTATTAGTTCTATTTCTTGCTGCCCACCAGTTATTTTTTGTCCAGTCTGCATTTACTAATTTAAGGTTTAGTAAAATGTATTCCGCAAACATTTCAATATCTAAAAGATCTTTTATTTCATTGTACATAGCAGGTATTCTGCTATTGTTTAAAGTTATATTTTTGTTCCAAATGGTATCACCTGCAGCATTAATTCTAGGATTAGTGTAGGTTGTATCGTAAATGGAATGAGCTACATCAAACATATGGTTGTAAACAGAATCAGAACCATTTATCACTTCCATTATTTTAATTATATCATAATCTTCTGGTTCACCGCCATAGTAATCTGCCATAAAATCTTTATCAGGCCTTTCACAAACATCATACATACCCCAATAAAGTCCATTTATGAAAACATGAAAAAATTTGCTTGTAGGAGAAGATCCAAAACCTGATAGTTGTTTTTGTATTTGCCTTGTCCAGGCGTCTTTATGATATTGAGTCTCAGTTCTATTTGAATGTCTTTCATCGTTGGGTGTAGATTGGCCAATCATTCTTAATTGCAAACTTTCAAATTCGTTACTTGCCTCATCCCCATATAATGGATATTTTAGTTTTTTTGCACCATATATACCACGAAATTTTAATTTGAAACTATGTTTATAGAAACCAAAATTTCTTGTGGAGGCGCCACTCATTTTAAGGCCTGCATTTACTTGATATTCTAGAGTATCTTGCCCTTGTACATCATTAAATATCTCAATTGATGCTTTTCTTTCCCAAGAGTTGACGTTGGTAGGAATAGCATAACAATCTGTATTTTTTTCAACTGGATATATATATATGCCGCTATCTTGTCCAAAAATTTGATTATTATCTAATGAAATTGCCATTATTGGTATTTCCATTAAGCCGTCAATTAACTTTTGTTGATAATTATCTACATCTGTAATACAAGCATCAATGGTCATTTCATAGTCTGCATTTTGCCTTATACATGAATTTGATCCTTCGCTTTCAGGACCATAGCCCCATATTGGTGGAAAATTAAGTTGGCTATTTAGTACTGTATTATTATTTTGCGAAAAAACATCATCAACAAATATATAAGTGTGCGTTGTTGAAACTGTATCTTCACTACTGTATGCAAATGTTCTAACAACTGTTGTTTTTTTAATATTTGCTATTGTATATGAATTTACATCAACAGGGCTAATGCCATATTGTGGAGTTGGTTCACTACCATCTAAAGTGTATTTTACTGATATATTATAACCAGAGGTATTAACTACTAAATCAAAATTTTGAGTATAAAAGCCTCTTTGATGAGAAAAATCTAATGATATCAGATCTTCTGCCTGCACAAAATTAATAGCAAAAACGAAAAAGCAAATGCTATAAAATAGTTGATAGTATTGAATTTTTATATAGTTGACACTCAATTAAATATAGTTTTTTTAGTTATTCTTTTTTAAATCTATATTGCAAGTTAAAGCTTTTATTAACCACTTGCATAACATACATTCCTGGTTGTAAAACTTCAATATTTACAGTAGTTTGAGTGGTAAACATTCCTCCTTCCATAATAAATCTACCAGAAAAATCGTATATTAATATTTTTGACTCTTCAATTTGTTGAGAATTTTTTGAGCTAATGTTTATAAAGTTTTGTGCTGGATTAGGGTAAAGGTTAAAGTCAAAATCACTTGTTAATTCTTCTTTAACTATTTCCAATTCGTTGTTTTTTCTTAAACAACCTGTAGTAGTAAAGTTATTAACCATATTTGAAGATATAACCCCATTAGGGCATATTACATCAATATACCATTCGTAATTAGAACAGTTATCTAAACCAAACAATATTGAAAAGTTGAGGTGAGTATTATATTGATTCCAGTTACTTACTCCATTTTTTCTATAATTTAATCTATAGGTAGCATTTGGAATTATATCCCATAAAATAAAAGCACTAAAATCGGTAATGTTTATTGTATTACCAGTTACATCGTTACCATTACAAACATTAGTACAACCAGCGGTTGTGAAATTTTCGACAATGGAGCTATTTGAGGTAATTGCATTACAATCTGCATTTAATTTATATTCATAAGCGGTGCAAACGTTTAAGTTATTTAGTGATAAACTTGGTATGGAGGTGTTTACAGTACTCCAATTAGTATCGCCTACTACTCGGTAACTTGCAAGGTAATTAGTATTGTCGGCATTGGCAGACCAGCTAATGGTAACACTTTGTTCTGATGTTGAAATTACCGTAAAATTATATGGTGTTGCACAAGGGCTTGCTACTTCAACTGTGAAGGATTCGGTTATTGAGCAGCTATTATTTCTATTATCAGTAATTGTAACCCAATAGTTATTACCTGGAGCTAAATTGTTAATGGTGTTACCAGAGCTACCATCAGACCAAAAAACAGTGTAGCCGAGGTCTACATTAGCTGGGTTTATTGTTGCATAACCATCATTATTGTTTATTGATGTTGCGTGTGTAATTTCTAAATTACTTATAATTGGATCTGGATCTTCTAGGGTTACGCTTTGAGTTTGCAAACAATTTTGATCGTCGGTTACACTAACTTCGTAGGTGCCTGTTGTTAAATTATCAATAATATTTCCATTACCATTATTTACCCATTCTATATTATAAGGTTCGCTGCCTCCAGTAATATCTAAAATAATAAAACCATCATTGCCATTTAAGCAAGAAGGTTTAAAAGTTGATAAATTTAATGTCATAGGCAGGCAAAATATATTTTCTGATTTTGGAGTAGAACCTGCTGCTGAACTTCCCCAACTTTCTGCTAAATGATTATTTTCTTTATCAGTATTGCTAAGATATAAGCTTAATGATGATCCAGTTCCATCTGGTCTAACATTCCAAGGTGGTGCATCATCATATTCAACGGCATTTATTTCTGCGCCATCGGGCTTGGCCAAAGTAATTAACTCACCACCATTTGCTAATTTTCCAAAATATTGACCATCTACATCCACATTATAATGGTTTTTTACTGCTATTGAATCTGATGCTAATAAAATATATCCGTTACTCGGTACTTTTGTTCCTAATGGAAATTGATATCTAATACCTTCTGTAAATTTTGTATTTGATAAGTTAAGTTCATTATTACCAATATTTTTGATTTCCAAAAACTCTAAATTACTTCCAGAAACAGTTCCAATGTTTGATGGGTTATAGTGTATTTCATTTATTACCATATCGGTATAATAATCAACTGGCCAAAATTGGCGGGGACACATTGTAGACCATACGTTGTATACATTTCTTTGAAATTGATCAATATACGTAAGTTTTTCGGTAAAAACTCTAGCTTTTATCAATTTATATTCATCAATTAAAATTGATTCAGTATATTTTACTGCTGTTGAAGAAATTGTTCCATCTATATTACGTGGGTCGCTTCCATCAGTTGTATAATATATATCACCGTGTGGAACAAGTTGATTACTTGAATTGTAATGAGTATTTGGATTGGTTAGTTCTAATTGATAACCTACAGGTACTTCGCCTCCTAACTGAGAAAACTTAGCGGCTTTATAATGAAAAAAATCAGTAAAGGTAGCTATACCGTTTTGTGTTTGCGCTCTAACATATTTTGGAAAAATTTTAAATTCATTTTTTATCGTTCCATAAATTTTAGCCATATAGTTTAACAAATTGGGGAAAATTTCTGTTTCGTACTTTTGCATCGTTTGTTCAACTACATCGTAACAAAGCGGATCATAATTTAATTCAAATTTTCTAACATCTCCCCATCTAGCAAATTCTAACAGTTTAGCATTATGTATATTGTTTTCTGCAGCTTTGTAAGATTGTATAAGGTTTTGAGAATTTAAAACTCCATCTTCCTCAATACAATTACATTGTATGTGGTCACCAAATTTTATTTTATATTCTGGAACGTCTAATAAACGTTGATTTAAATAAATTGGATGGTATTTTAGTGCGTTTGTTTGGTTTCCTGCAACAAGAACAGTTGAATGATTGCCTTTTACATAATTGAGGGTAAACTCTGCATCCCAAACAAAAAATTGAAATTTACCATTTTGTTTAGCATTTCTAGCGGCCCACCAATTATTTTCAACCCAATCAAGATTTACAAAATATAGGTTAAGCAGGCTGTAATCTATAAATTTATCAATGTCTAAAATATTTTTTGTTTCATTGTAAAAATTTATTGCTCTATTAGCATTAACTACCGGAACATTTGAGACTGTATCATAAATATTTCCACCCAAATCGTACATATATTTATAAACAGAATCTGTTCCTGATTTTAGCTCATTTATTTTAATTACATCGTAATCTTCTGGTTCATCGCCGTTATACTCCGACATAAAGTCTGCATCGGGTCTTTCTGTAACATCATAAATTCCCCAATATAACCCATTAATAAATAGATGAAAAAATTTACTATTTGCCGATGTTCCGTAACCTGATAATTCTCTCTGTAAATCTCTTACCCAACCGTCTTTATGATATTGAGTTTCACTCCTTCTACTAGCGTTAGGGTCGTTTGGTGAAGAATGCCCAACCATACGTAATTGCAGACTTTCAAATTTATCTGTAGATTCGTCTCCATACATAGGGTATTTTAATTTAGAAGCTCCATATTCCGAACGAAATTTCAACCTAAAACTATGTTTATAAAAATCAAAATAACGGGTTGAGGCGCCGCTCATTTGGAGGCCTGCGTTAACTTGCAATTCTAAAGTATCTGTTCCTTGTATATCATTAAAAATTTCAATAGATGCTTTTCTTTCCCAAGAATTTACATTTTGTGGTAGGGTGTAGCAACTATCAGACTTTTCTAACGGAAACACATAAATGCCACTGTCTGCACCAAAAATTTGATTTTTGTTTAAAGAAATTGCCATAGTTGGTATTTCCATTAAGCCATCAAGTAATTTTTGTTGGTAGTTGTTGGTATTTGTGAGGCAGGTGTCAATAGTCATCTCATAATCAGCATTTTGTCTTTTACAAGCTGCGCCACCAAAATATTTACCATAGCCCCAAATAGGCGGGTAATTTAGTTCATTAATAGTTGAATTATTAGTTTGGGTAAAAATATCGTCTACAAAAATATAAGTATGTGCTTTTTGTACCTCCTCTTCCATATTAAAAGCTAACAATCTTACAACAGTTGTTCTGCTAATATCAGGAATAATAAATGTGTTTACATCAACTGGGCTAATTCCGTTGGTATTTGAGGGTTCACTTCCATCTAAAGTATATTTAACAGATACATTATAACCAGAAGTATTAACGAATAAATCAAAACTTTCATCATAAAATCCTCTTTCGTGAGAAAACGATATTGATATTTGTGCTTTAGCCCCATTTGCAACTAATAAAAAAAAGCTAATAAGGCTAAGATTTATAAAATAGCAGTACTTCATGTTCTGTTTTGTTAAGGTATAGTTTTGACGTAAAAATGTATAATTGCTTCTCTTAAATGAGGGTATATTTTTGGGCGAATTATAATTTTTAAAGGAAATTATTGTTTAGTAAATTTATATTGTATGTTTTTATCTTTGTTTGTGATTTGTGCTGTGTATATGCCGGGCATTAAATGTTTTATATTTAAAGATGTATCATCAATAAACGTGCCACCATCTAATACTAACCTCCCCAAAAAATCATAAAGCATTATTTGGTACTCAAATGGTTGTTCTGAAATATTTGTTTTAATTTTCAAAAAATCTTGTGCTGGGTTTGGAAACAAGGTTATATCTAAATTATCTAATTGTTTTTCATCATTTTCACTAAAAGTATTGGTAACTCTTAAACAGCCTTGAGTTGTAAAATTAGTTATGCTATTGGGAGTTATTCTTCCATCAGAGCAAATTACTTCAACAAACCACTCGTAATTTGCACAATTATCTAAATCAAACAAAATTGAGAAATTTAAAGATGTTTCATACTCCTTCCAAGCATTTACACCATTTTTTCTATATTTTAATCGATATTTAGCTTCCGGAATTATATCCCACAAAATAAAAGCAGTATTATTTGTTATATTTATAATATTTGCATTTGAACTATCGCCACAAGCATTACTACAACCGGAAGTGATAAAAATTTTCACTAAAGAATTATTGGAGACAATTGAATTACAATTAGCATTAACTTTATATTGATAGGTTTTACAGGGCTGCAAGTTGCTTAGTACTAAATATGGTACAGAAGTGTTTACTGTAATCCAATTTATGTGTTCAAAAATTTTATAGCTTATGTTGTAATTTGTATTAGTTGGGTTGCCATTCCAAGAAATAATTGCACTTTGCTTAGATGTTGATGTTGCAGAAAAATTAGTTGGTGAGGCACAATTACTTGCTACTTCTATTGTAAAAGATTCGGTTATAGAGCAAGCACTATTATTAGCATCGGCAATAGTTACCCAGTAATTTTGCCCGGCGGTTAAATTATAATTGCTATTGCCAGTACTACCATCTGACCAAGAAACGTTATAACCAAAAGAAATATTTTGTGGATTAACAAGTGCATAGCCATCAGAACTATTTGCAAAAGTTGAGTGTGTAATTTCTAAATTGCTATTAATTGGTTTTGGATCTTTTACTTCAATAGTTTTATGTTCAACGCAATTTTGATCATCTATTACTTCAACTTCGTAATTACCACTTGCCAAATTGGTCAGTAAATTAGAGTGATTGTTGTTTCCTGTTAACCAATTTATTGTGTAAGGAGGTGAACCACCTGAAACATAAAGGCTTATAAAAGCATCGTTACCACCATTACAGGTAGGATTGTAAACCTCGGCATTTAAATTTAAAGGTAAACAAAAAACATTTTCTGTTCTTGGTGAAACTCCTCCAGCTGAACTACCCCAACTATTTGCTAAATGATTGTTTTCTTTGTCACTTATATCTAAGTAGAGACTTAAAGATGCACCTTGGCCATCGGTTCGAGTGTTCCATGTGTCTTTATAATCAACCATATCAACTGTTTCATCATCTGGTCTGGCTAATAATATAAGTTCTCCGCTATTAGCTAATTTTCCTGAATATTGGCCATCTACAATGGTATTATAATAATTAACAACTGCTATTGAATCTAATGCTAATAAAGCAAAATTATTACTTGGTATAATTGTACCAACCGGAAATTGATATTTTATACCTTCAATAAATTTTACATTAGAAACATTTAATTCATAATCACCAATATTTTTAATTTCAATAAATTCTAAATTACTTCCCGAAACATTACCTAAATCAGCCGGGTTGTAGTGTATTTCATTAATAATTAAATTCTTGTAGTAATTTTTAGGAAAAAACTCGCGAGGACACATTGTTGTCCACAAATTGTCAATTGTTTTTGGTACATCATCTATATAGTTAAATTTATCAACAAATACCCTTGCCTTAATCATTTTATATTTATCTATAACAATAGGCGTACTATATTTTTTTGCTAAATTGGCTACTGTTCCATCTACGTTTCGGGGGTCGCTACCATCAGTAGTGTAATATATCTCTCCTAAAGGAACTATTTCATTGTTTTCATTTTTATGGGTATTTAAATTTGTTAGCACTAGCTTATGTCCACTATCAACCTCACCGCCTAATTTAGAAAATTGTACTGCTTTGAAGTTAAAAATCTCTTGTAAAACATATCCTTCATTAGGAGACCATTTCTTTTTAATATAGTGAGGCAGCAATGCATAATCACCATCTGGTCTGCCATAAAAAACCATCATATATCTTAGTAAATCTGGAAATATTTCTGTTTCATATTCTTGTAAAGTTTCATCAATAACAGAAGGGCAAAGCGGTTCAGAATTTAAATTTTCCTTTCTAACATCTCCCCATCTTGCAAATTCAAGCAAACTTGCATTATGTATTTTTTTTTCAGCCGCTTTGTAAGATTCTAAGAAATTTTGAGGATTTAAAACACCATCTTCCTCTACACAATGACATTGAATATGGTCTCCAAATTTTATTTTATATTCAGGAACATCTAACAATCGTTGATTTAAATCTATAGGATGGTATTTTAAAGCTTTACCAACATTACCACCAAATAGCAACACTTGGTTACTTTTTTCGGCATTAGTTAAAACAATTTCTGCATCCCAAACAAAAAACTGAAATTTTCCATTTGTTTTTGCATTTCGAGCGGCCCACCAATTGTTATCTTTCCAATCTGTATTTACAACATATAAATTCAACAAATTGTAATCTATAAATTTATCAATATCTAAAAGTTTATTCATTTCTTGGTAAAAACTACGTGCTCTTTCTTTATTGGTTACAATATTTTCTTCGTAATTCACAGCACCTGTAAATTGATTTATCTTTGGAGTTAAAATGGTATCGTAAATGGAGTGCCCTAAATCATACATATAATTGTATGCAGAGTCTGTTCCAGATTTAACTTCCAATAATTTTAAAACATCATAGTCTTCTGGCGATTCTCCATGATATTGAGCCATGTAATCCTCATCCGGTCTTTCAGAAACATCATAAAAACCCCAGTATAAACCATTTATAAATAAGTGAAAAAATTTGCCTGTAGAAGAAGATCCATAGCCCGACATTTCACCTTGAATATCTCTCATCCAATTGTCTTTATGAAATTGCGTCTCTCTTCTTCTTGTATCTTTCCAGTCGTGCGGTGAGCATTGACCAATCATTCTCAATTGCAAACTTTCAAATTTGTCCGTTGCTTTATCACCATATAAAGGGTAGTTTAATTTTGAACTGCCATACTCACTACGAAATTTTAGTTTAAAACTATGTTTGTAAAAATCGAAATATCTGGTTGATGCACCACTCATTTGTAAACCGGCATCTAATTGAAATTCTAAAGTATCTAAACCTTGAATATCATTAAATATTTCTACTGAGGCTTTTCTTTCCCAAGAATTTATATATTCGGGATATGTATAACATTCATCAGATTTTTCAACAGGAAATATATAAATACCACTATCAGCTCCAAAAATTTGATTTACATCTAACGAAATAGCCATAGTCGGTATTTCCATTAAACCATCAAGCAATTTTTGTTCGTAATTTGGTATGTTGGTAATGCAGCTATCAAGCGTCATTTCATAATCTGCATCTTGTTTAATACAAGAAGAAGAAAAACGCGGTTTTCCATAGCCCCAAATAGGTGGGTAATTACGTTCATTTATAACAGAATTATTGTTTTGATTAAATACATCATTTATTAAAATGTAGGTATTGGTAAAAGAAACTTTTTCTTCATTATTATAAATATATAGCCTAACTACTGTAGAACGATTAATATTAATAATGAACTTAGCTTTATTTAAAGGCGTTATGGGGTTATTGGCTTTTGATGGATCGCTACCATCTAAAGTGTACAAAACCGAAGTATTATAACCAGAAGTTTCAACTACTAAATCAAAATTTTCTGAATAAAAACCTCGATTATGCGAAAAATTGACTGAAATTTGAGCATTAACGGTAGAAAGACTCAAAAATAATGAAAATAGATAAAAAACAAATATGCAATAGAATGCCCTCATACTCCAATGTAACAATTTTCAAGAACAAAATAAATAAATTACTTAATAAATTAGCAACCAAAATTATACCAATTTAATTTATTTTTAATAAATGAACCAATTAATCTAAATCTATTTTGCTTTTTTTAAATGAAATGGATTATTATACTCAAAAATATATTAATATTACAATTAAAAGCCTTGTATTAATAATGAAAGATAAAATTTTATTTGAAGATAATCATCTAATTGTAGTTAATAAATTAGCAGGACAATTGGTTCAAAAAGATAAAACAGGCGATAGATGCTTAATTGATGACTTAAAATTTTATTTGAAAAATACTTACAACAAACCTGGCGAAGTTTTTTTAGGTGTTCCGCATAGATTGGATAGGCCTACAAGTGGAATTGTCTTGTTTACCAAAACTAGTAAAGCACTTACCAGGATGGCAGAGATATTTAAAAAAAGAGAAATAAAAAAAAAGTACTGGGCTTTGGTTAGCGGAAAGATGGATGCTAATGAAGGTGTACTTACTTGCTATTTAGCTAAAAATGAAAAACGAAATAAAAGCTTCGTTCACGGCCAAAATTTCCCAGGAGCTAAACTTGCAGAATTGTCATATAAATTAATACAAACTTTTGATAAATATAACTTGTTAGAAGTTGAATTGAAAACAGGCAGACATCATCAAATCAGAGTTCAGCTTTCTGATTTGGGGTTGATTATTAAAGGGGATTTAAAATACGGGGCAAAACGACCAAACGACGATAAATCAATATCTCTACACGCTAGAACCTTAGAGTTTATTCATCCAGTAAAAAAAACAATTGTAAAAATTTTGGCTTCTTTGCCAGATTCAGCGGGCTGGCATCCTTTTAAAAAAATAATCGAAAATCAAAAACGCCCCCACATATAACGGGCACTACTCCTTTAAAATGAGGTTGAGATCTCATTTCTTATTGTGGGGACGATATTCTTTATCGACTAAAACTAATGTAAATCTAAAAAAAAAATATTTTAAAAACTAAAAGTTTTGAACACATTTTTCAATTATACTCAAAGCTTCCTTCATTTGTGTTTCATTAATAACCAATGGTGGTGCTAAACGTATTTTATCTCCGTGTGTTGGTTTTGCTAATAAACCACTTTCTTTAAACTTCAGGCATAAATTCCAAGCTGCATTCGAATTTGAGTGATTTATTACAATAGCATTTAGCAAACCTTTACCACGTACTAACTCAATTAAATCAGAATCAATATTTCTTAAACCTTGCCTAAAAATTTCGCCCATAATTTCCGCATTTTCGGCTAAGTTTTCATCTTTTACCACTTGTAAGGCTGCCATAGCTATTTTACAAGCAAGTGGGTTACCACCAAAAGTTGAACCATGTTCTCCTGGTTTAATACATAGCATAATTTCATCATTAGCTAATACTGCAGAAACTGGGAAAACACCTCCAGATAAAGCTTTCCCTAAAATTAAAATATCGGGTTTAAACCCTTCATGGTCACACGCCAATAATTTTCCTGTTCTGGCTATACCAGTTTGAACTTCATCGGCAATAAACAATACATTTTTACTTTTACACAATTCATAAGCTTGCTTTAAGTAACCTTCATCAGGTACTACAACTCCAGCTTCACCTTGTATTGGTTCAACCATAAAACCCGCTACATTTTCATCTTCCAAAGCTTTAGCTAAAGCATCTAAATTGTTATAAGGAACGCTTTCAAAACCTGGCATATACGGGCCAAAACCTTCATAACTATCCGGATCATCAGAAGTGGAAATAGCAGCTAAGGTTCTTCCCCAAAAATTACCATTTACAAAAATAATTTTTGCTTTATTTTCAGCAACTCCTTTTTTAGTATATGCCCATTTTCTACACAATTTTACAGCCGTTTCACCACCTTCAACGCCAGTATTCATTGGTAAAACTTTATCATAGCCAAAATATTCGGTAATGTATTTTTCAAACTCCCCCAATACGTTATTATGAAAAGCTCTTGAAGTAAGCGTTAAAATATCGGCTTGTTTCTTTAAGGCTTCAATTATTTTTGGATGACAATGGCCCTGATTTACAGCTGAATACGCCGATAAAAAATCAAAATACTTACTTCCATCAGTATCCCAAACAAAAATACCTTCTCCTTTTTCTAAAACTACAGGTAATGGATGATAGTTATGTGCACCATACTTATCTTCCAAATCTATATAATATTGCGACTTTGTTAATACCTCCATAAACTAATTTTTTACAAAACTACAATTTTAAAAGTATTCTTATTTAATTTGAAAGAATTTTAATTTAAATGCAAAAAAAAATAAAACGTGCACTCATTTCAGTTTTCGATAAAGAAAACCTGAATCCGGTTTTGAACGCCTTAAATAATTTAGGTATTGAAATTTACTCAACAGGTGGCACTCAAAGTTATATTGAAAAGCAAGGCTACGCTGTAAAAGCTATTGAAGGTTTAACCAATTATCCATCTATTTTAGGCGGCAGAGTAAAAACATTGCACCCAAAAGTGTTTGGTGGTATTTTGGTAAGAAGTGATGTAAATAGCGATATAAAGGAATTGGAAGAATACGAAATTCTGGCTTTTGACTTAGTAGTTGTTGATTTATATCCTTTTGAAGAAACGGTTGCTTCTACAACAGATGAAAGCACAATTATAGAAAAGATTGATATTGGTGGCATTGCTTTAATACGTGCTGCCGCAAAAAATTACAAACATTGTTTAGTAGTTCCTTCGCAAAATTATTATGCAGCATTATTGCAAGTTTTGAATGATAAAAATGCAACAACCAACATAAATGATAGAAGAAAGTTTGCTGCGGCAGCTTTTAGTATTTCTAGCAATTACGATACTGCAATTTTTAATCACTTTAATAAAACAGAAAACTTAAATGAAATAAGAATAAGCTACAGCAATGCCAATGAACTGCGTTATGGTGAAAATCCACATCAAAAGGGCTATTTTTATGGGCAGCTAAACGAAATTTTAAAGCAAATACACGGCAAAGCAATTTCTTACAATAATTTATTAGATATAGATGCTGCTGTTAATATTATTGAAGAGTTTAACAGCACAACCTTTGCCATTTTAAAACATAATAATACATGTGGTTTGGCAAGCAACTCTGTTTTAAGTGAAGCATACAAATTAGCTTTAGCCGGCGATCCTATTTCTGCATTTGGCGGCGTATTAATTTGTAATGAAAAAATAGATGTTGAAACGGCAACTGCAATTAACAATTTATTTTGTGAAGTACTTATTGCCCCCGCTTACGATGAAGATGCTCTAAAAATTCTAAAATCGAAAAAGAATAGAATTTTGTTGATAAAAAAGCAAAAATTAAAAACTGATAAAAATTACAGAACTGTTTTAAACGGAATGTTATATCAACAAAAAGACAATGTAATTGAAAATGAAAATAGTTGGAATTTTTGCACCGCACAACAACCAACAGATCAACAAAAAAAAGATTTGTTGTTTGCTTTAAAAGCAGTAAAAAATTTAAAATCAAATGGAATTGCTTTAGTTAAAAATGAACAATTAGTGGGCATGGGTTGCGGACAAACCTCAAGAGTTGATGCTTTAAACCACGCCATAAAAAAAGCAAAAGAATTTAGTTTAAACCTAAAGGGCGCAGTAATGGCTTCAGATGCATTTTTCCCATTTCCAGATTGTGTTGAAATTGCTAACAAAATGGGTGTAAAAGCTGTAATTCAACCTGGCGGATCTATTAAAGATCAAGCTTCAATAGATTATTGCAACAGCCAACAAATGGTAATGATTTTAACTGGAATAAGACATTTTAAACATTGATAAATTTTTCGGTTTATTTCCCTACCTTTGTTGCCTTATTTATACATAATCTAAAATTTAATATTATTTGCTTTAATGGCATTTTTTAATTTCTTAACACATGAAATTGCAATTGATCTTGGTACAGCAAATACCTTGATAATTTACAATAATAAAGTGGTGGTTGACGAACCATCGATAGTAGCAAAAAACAGAACAACTGGCGAAATTGTAGCCGTGGGAAAAAGGGCAATGCAAATGCACGAAAAAACCCACGACGAAATAAAAACAATACGTCCTTTAAAGGATGGTGTTATTGCCGATTTTGATGCAGCAGAAGCTATGATTAGGGGCATGATAAAAATGATTTATCCAAAAAATCGAATGCTTATGCCATCGTACAAAATGGTTATTTGTATACCTTCGGGCATTACAGAGGTAGAAAAAAGAGCCGTTTTTGATTCTGCTGAACAAGCTGGCGCAAAAGAAATCTATTTAATTCACGAACCCATGGCTGCAGCTTTGGGTATTGGCATAGATGTTTCGGAACCAATGGGCAATATGATTATTGACATAGGCGGCGGAACTACAGAAATTGCAGTACTTGCTTTAATGGGTATAGTTGGAGATCAATCTATACGTACTGCTGGCGATGATTTTACTACTGACATAAAATCTCACATGCGCAGACAACACAATATGTTAATCGGTGAACGTTCTGCCGAAAACATTAAAATTAATGTAGGTTCTGCCTTACCAGAGTTAGATGATGAACCAGAAGATTATGCCGTTAATGGTAGAGATTTAATGACTGGTATTCCAAAACAAATAATGGTGAGCTATACCGAAATTGCACACGCTTTAGATAAGTCTATTATTAAAATTGAAGAATCTATATTAAAAGCTTTAGAAACCACTCCGCCCGAATTGGCTGCTGATATATATAAAACTGGTATTTATTTAACTGGCGGTGGTGCTTTATTAAGAGGCCTGGACAAAAGGATTTCTTTAAAAACCAAATTACCAGTTCACGTTGCCGACGATCCGTTAAGAGCAGTTGTTAGAGGAACGGGTATTGCCTTGAAAAGTCCTGAGCGTTATCCATTTTTAATTCAAAAATAGCATTAAATAAATGGGAGGGTTAATTAATTTCTTTGTTAGAAATCACGTTTTCTTCATTTTTCTGCTGTTCGAATTTTTGTGCTTTTATTTATTAGGTACACAAAATTCTTACCATAGAGCAAGTGCAATGTCTTCTTCTAATCTTATATCTGGTTCGCTTTACAAAGCAACTAACGGCATTTCAGATTATGTAGGCTTAAAAGATGTGAATGAGAACTTAGCAACTGAAAATGCGCGCTTAAGAGAATACCTAACCAATAAAGAATTAAGCAGCATTAATAAAAGAGATACTTTGGTAGATTCTGTTTTTGTTGCAATTGATTCTGTATTAGCAAAAGGTTATGTTTTTACAAGTGCTAAAGTAATTAACAATACCACACATAGCTTATACAACTACATTACTTTAGATAAAGGTAGTAAAGATGGTTTTGTGAAAGATATGGGTTTGGTAAGTTCTAATGGTGTTGTTGGTATAGTTAAAACAGTATCGAAAAATTACAGCTCGGCTATGAGTTTGTTAAACAAAAACATAAAGTTAACCGCAAAAATCAGGCATAAAAAATTTACTGGTTCTTTTAGTTGGAACGGAGAAAGTGCAGAGTATGCACAGTTAGATGAAATACCAAACCACGCTAATATTGCCATAAACGATACTATTACTACGAGTGGTTATTCTGCTATTTTTCCAGAAGATTTTATGATTGGGACAATTGAAAACTTTGAACTAAAAGAAGGCAGTAATTTTTATAATATAAAAGTAAAATTGGCTACAGATTTTTATACCTTGCGTTATGTTGACGGTGTTGAAAACCTAAACAGAAAAGAACAAATTGAGTTAGAAAAACTGGCTGCGAAAAGATAGTATGAATGCATTTCAAATAATAAATGCAATAGCAATTATTGTTATACAAGTATTAATATTAAATAATGTAGAGTTGCACCGCTTAGTAAAGCCAATGCTTTATCCGCTTATAATATTAACTTTACCTTTATTTATTCCTCGTTCTGTAGTGTTAGTAATTGCATTGGCGGCAGGCCTTATAGTTGATGTTTTTAATGATTCGCTGGGCCTACACGCATCTGCTTGTGTGTTTCTGGCCTACGTTCGTTATATAATTTTAATGTTAATTGAACCCAGAAATGGTTACGATCAGTTTACAATACCAAGCTACAAAAGTTTAGGCTTTGGTTGGTTTATAAAATACGCTACTATTTCAATTCTTCTGTTTAACATTTTCTTTTTCTTTGTAGAAGCATTTAGTTTTAGATTTTTAGATACTACACTCTTAAAAATTTTATTAAGTACCATAACTAGCCTATTTTTGATGATTTTGTATCAAATGCTGTTTACACGATCAAAAAATAGGTACTAATGGATTTTCAAAACAGAATTTTATTTTTCCAAATATTATTTGCAGCTGTTGCATTAATTTTTGCAATAAGACTTTTCAATTTACAAGTTATTGATGATTCTTTTAAAGAACTAGCAAACGACAACGTAGTACGTAAAATTACAACCTACCCTACTCGTGGTTTAGTTTATGATAAAAATGGAAAATTAATTGTAACTAATGAACCAGTATACGACATTTTAGTTACACCTCGTTTAGTCAAAAATATTGATACTGCAAAATTTTGTGCTTTATTAGATATTAAAAGAGAGACCTTCGAAAAAAATCTACGAAAGGCAACTAAATATTCTCGCTATCGGCCCTCCATTTTTGTTAAGCAAATTTCTAAAGAAACGTATGCTCAGTTTCAAGAATATTTATATCAGTTTAAAGGCTTTTATCCACAGGTTAGAACGCTCAGAAAATATCCTTATGCCAATGCAAGCCACGTATTGGGCGATATTGGTGAAGTAGGAAAAAAAGAAGTAGAAAAACCAGAGAGTTATTATGAGCAAGGAGATTACATTGGCCTTACCGGTATTGAAAAAAAGTACGAAGAAGGGTTAAGAGGAGAAAAGGGGTACCGTTATATTATGGTTGATGTATTTAACCGCGAACAAGGTGAATTTGACGAAGGTAATCGTGATATGCCATCTAAAACAGGTAATGATATTCAACTGACCTTAGATATTGATTTACAATTATATGGTGAACAATTAATTAAAAATAAACTGGGTAGTATAGTAGCTATTGAACCCAATACTGGCGAAATATTAGCTATGGTTAGTAGTCCTGGTTATAACCCAAATTTATTAAGTGGCCGTGGAAGAGGTAATAATTTTGGTGTCTTATCGCAAGATACCTTAAAACCATTGTTTAACAGGGCTATAACAGCAAAGTATATTCCGGGTTCAACATTTAAGCCGTTAGTAGCTGCTATTGCCTTACAAGAAAAAGCTATTTACGAAAACAAATCATTTTATTGTGGCGGTAGTTACACCTTATATAATATGACGAAAAGATGTTCTCACAATCACATTTCGGCTAAAAATGTTCCTCAAGCCATAAAAGAGTCCTGTAATCCATATTTTTGGCAAACTTTTAAAGCTTTAATTGAGCAAAACTCTGCTAAAAAAGCAGATGAAGCACTAACCAAGTTTAATAGTTATTTATATGAATTTGGCTTAGGTCATAAATTAAACATTGACATACCAAATGAAACCAAAGGTAATATTCCAACTGCCGAATATTATAATCAATTGTATAGTGTAGGTGCTTGGCGTGCGTCTACTATTATTTCATTGGGTATTGGCCAAGGGGAGTTAGAATTGTCTAACCTGCAAATGGCAAACGTAATGGCCGCTTTTGCAAACAAAGGCTATTATATACCACCACATTTAGTAAAACCAACCGAAAAAGACTCTACAAATTTTGCATTTTATAATACCAAAAAATACAGTTCTATTGAAAAAAGACACTTTAATACTGTAATAAAAGGTTTAGATAAAGTTGGTAAAAACTTAACACGTATTGGTAGATTACCCAAAGTTGAAAACTTACAAATTGCAGGAAAAACGGGTACTGCTGATAATCCACACGGCAAACCACATTCCTTATTTGGTTGTTTCGCCCCAAAAGATGATCCTAAAATAGCAGTAGCGGTAATTATTGAAAATAGCGGTTTCGGCGCTACCTATGCAGCACCAATTGCAGGTTTAATAGTAGAAAAATATCTGAACAAAACAATTTCTGACAAGAGTAAATGGATTGAAGATTACGTTTTAGGAATTGATTTAATTAACAAGAAAAAAGATGAGCAGTAATAGAAAAAAAAGTTCTGACCTAATCACTATTCTCATTTATATTGCGCTTGTTATAACAGGCATAATGGCCATTTATGCATCAATATACACACAAGATGCCGTTTTTTTAGATGTTAATTCAAAGCATTTTAGACAGATTATTTGGGCCGGCTTTTCTTTGGTTATCGGCATGCTTATCCTTTTAGTTGATGGTAATTTCTTTTCTACCTTTGCTTATGTATTTTATGCAATTGTATTGTTTGCGCTAGTGTTGGTCATGTTTTTCGGACAAACTGTTAGTGGTGGGCAATCCTGGTTCGATTTAGGTTTCGCTAAACTACAACCATCTGAATTTGCAAAATTTGTAACTTGCTTAGCCTTAACAAAATACGTAACAGGTAATGGCGTAAAATTAAGCAGGTGGAGCGATTTAATTATAGGTTTTGTAATAATACTAATACCAATAGTTTTAATTATTTTACAAAAAGATACTGGTACTGCATTGGTATTTCTTTCGTTAGTTTTAGTTTTGTTTAGAAGAGGAATGCCTGCTTGGCTAATGTATTTCGGCATTGCCTTAGTTTTCCTTTCCATCATTTCATTGTTAATAGAAGTGAAATTATTGCTCATTATTATGGCAGTAGCCGGAGTAATTTTAAGCCTTTTTAATTTAAAAAGAAATAGAAAAATCATACCATTTATTCTCGGTTTCACACTACTGTTTTCAGCTTATGTTTTTAGTGCAAATTATGCCTTCGAAAATATTTTGCTCCCACATCAACAAAACCGTATTAATGTTTTAATTGGCAAAGTAGATGATGTAAAGGAAGCCGCCTACAATGTATACCAATCAAAAATTGCTATTGGTTCGGGCGGCCTAATGGGTAAAGGTTACTTAAATGGCACCCAAACAAAATTTAATTTTGTACCCGAACTTTCTACCGATTTTATTTTTTGTACCATTGGTGAAGAATTTGGTTTTATAGGTTCTGTATTTGTCATTCTACTATATCTCGCTTTATTGTTTAGAATTATATTTGTAGCAGAAAGGCAGCGTTCTGCTTTTTCAAGCACATTTGCCTATTGCGTGGCATCCATAATTTTCTTTCACTTTTTAGTTAATATTGGTATGACTATTGGCTTAGTTCCTGTTATTGGTATTCCCCTACCCTTTATTAGTTATGGAGGTTCTTCCTTACTCGGCTTTACTATTTTACTTTTTATATTGTTAAAGTTTGATACCGAACGCTACAACATAGTACGTTAATATTTTGATCGACTTTTTAATAATAGGGCAAGGGTTAGCAGGCACCTTACTAGCCAACAACTTACTACAGCAAAACAAAAGCTTTAAAATTGTTGATGCCATACAATACAATCATCCAATAAAAAAAACAAACAACTTTACAATAATAAATGAACCTGAACATCCTTTTAATGCTGCAACATTTAGTTCAACTGGTATAATAAACCCTATTACTGGCAGGCGATTTGTAAAAAGCTGGTTGATTGAAAAATTACTACCTACTGCAATTAACACTTACCAAAGTTTTGAAAAACAATTAAAACAAAGTTTTTTAAAAGAAGTAAAAATTTTTCGCACCATACCCGACCAAAGAGCTGCCAACGATTTAGCTTTAAGGTTAAACGACCCTGATTACAAACCTTACTTTGAAATAAGAAATAAGGTTATACCCGACAAAAACAATTTCAACATTACTAAACAAGGCCTTACTACAAAAAAAGCCTTTATAGTTAAGTTATTTTCTTTGGTAAGATGCTTTAGAGAAACATTCATTAAAAGCAATTTATTTGTTAATGATAACATTCAAATTAACGATATACAGCTCAACGCCAACCATACATTTACTGTAAATAGTCAAAACTACAAACATATTATTTTTTGTGAAGGTTATCGGGTAGATCAGAATCCATATTTCAATACCATACCTTATACCATTACAAATGGCCAAATCGTAATCATAAAATCTGAGCAAATTGAAATTGATTATTTATTAAAATCGGGTTTATTTGTTATTCCAATTGGTAATCATTTATTTAAAGTTGGTACCACTTGGGATTGGGATTTAAAACAACCCCAAACCACCGAAGCGGCCCTTGTTTTCTTTAAAAAACACTTAGATAATTTGTTAAAAGTACCTTACGAAATTGTTGCACATCAAGCAGCAGTTAGACCAACCGTAAAAGACAGGCGACCAACATTAGGGCAACACCCCAAACACAAAAACATGTATTTATTTAATGGTTTAGGTGCCAAAGGAGCTTCACTTGGGCCTTACTTTGCGCAACATTTAACAAAGCATATTTTAAATGGTGAAGCTTTAATGAAAGAGGTAGATATAAATCGTTTCTAAAAATAAACACTTATTACGCTTATCTTTTTTTAGTACATCTCTAAACACTTTTCACACTAACTTTCCACTTTTCCCCTTACATTCGCAAAAAAGAAATTAATGAATAACTATTTAGTAGTCGGCGCATCAAGCGGTATTGGTTTAAGTTTAGCAAATACCTTAGCACAACAAGGCCAAAATGTTTTTGGTACTTTCAATAAAACAGCGGTAAACCCAAATTCAGCAGTTCAATATCATCCATTAAATGTTTTAGACGAAACATTTGATCTGAGCTTTTTGCCAGAAACTATTCACGGTGTGGCTTATTGCCCAGGCAGCATAAATCTTGTTCCATTTAAACAAATAAAACCAGAGGCTTTTAAAGAAGATTACGATTTACAGGTAATAGGTGCAATAAAAATTATACAACACATCTTACCAAAATTAAAAGTAAGTGCAAATGCTTCAATATTATTATTTTCAACAGTTGCAGTACAAACTGGTTTTAATTTTCATAGCCAGGTTTCTGCCTCTAAAGGCGCAATAGAAGGTTTAACCAAAGCACTTGCGGCAGAGTTTGCCCCAACCATAAGGGTAAATGCTATAGCACCATCTATTACCAAAACACCTTTAGCAGAAAAATATTTAAATAACGAGAAAAAAATAGAAGTCAACGAAAAACGACATCCTTTAAAAAAAATAGGTAGTCCAGAAGATGTTGCCAATTTAGCGGCTTACTTACTATCTAACCAGGCAGCTTGGCTAACTGCACAAATAATTACAATTGATGGTGGCATTTCAAGCCTGCGCACATAATGGGAAAAGACGTAAAAGCCTACTTTAAAAAACTTACTGATTTGGTAGCTCTGGAATATGAAGCCGAAAAAGAAACTTATTTTCAACGGCTCAAAAAACTAAGCCTAAGCGAACGCAGGGCAAAAGGTTATGCCTGGTTTCCATTAAATATAGTAAGCCAAAGTTATAGCATTGGGCAAATACCAACTATAAAAGTAAGCCGCACAAAAGGTGTTGATTTGCCGCACCAATTTAAAGGCGGCTCACAAGTAGAATTGTTTACTTTACAAGAAGAAGCTAACGGCGGCAAAATAAAAGGCATTATAAATTGGGTGGATAGAAACACTATGGAAATTCTATTTTCGGTAGAGCAATTGCCCGACTGGATTTTTAAAAATTCTATTGGTTTAAACAGTTTTTTTGATGAACGCAGCTACAAAGTAATGTTGCGCGCAATTGAAATTATTGAAGGTTCAAAAAACTGCCGTACTGCCGATTTGAGAGATAAGTTACTGCTAAAATCGCCCCCAATGTTTAACAAACAAGCCAAATTTAATTTTAACGAACATTTAAACGACAGCCAAAACAAAGCTATTGAAATGGCTTTAAATGCTAACGATTATATGGTAATACACGGGCCACCTGGTACTGGTAAAACTACTACTTTAGTCAATTGCATTAAGCAATTACCTTTTGATGAATTACCTGTTTTGGTTTGTGCGCCCAGTAATGCTGCGGTAGATCATTTAGTAACAAAACTTAGCGAAGCAGGTTTAAATGTGTTGCGTATTGGCAATTTAAGCCGTATGAAAGATGAGGTTTGGCAGCAAACTTTAGATGCCAGAATTGCAGAACATCCAGACACGGCATCTATTAAAAAAATGAAAAAACAGGCCAGCGAATTACGAAAAAAAGCAGGTAAATTTAAGCGCAGTTTTGGTTTTGAAGAACGCCAAGAACGCCGCAATTTACGCAACGAAGCCAAAGATATTTCTAACCAAATTAAAATTGCGGAAGATTATGTGGTGCATAAACTAATTCAACAAGCAGACGTAATTGCAACCACTTTGGTAGGCGTAGAAAACAAATATATTAACAAAGTAGAATTTAATACCTTAGTAATTGATGAGGCCGCACAAGCTTTAGAGCCTGCCTGCTGGATTCCTTTGTGTAAAGCCAAACGGGTAATTATGGCGGGCGATCCTTTTCAATTACCACCCACCGTAAAAAGTAGAAAAGCAGAAAAACAGGACTTAGGTAAAACTTTAATGGAAAAACTAATTGACCAACCGCTTGGCGTTCATTTACTAAACACACAATACCGAATGAACAGTAATATTATGAACATTACCAATCAATATTTTTATAAAGGTGCTTTACAAGCCGACAAATCGGTTGCTTATCAAAAGTTACACGGTTTAAATGGCGAGTTAAAACCCATTGAATTTATTGATACTGCCGGCAGCGGTTACGAAGAAAAACGAAACCCAAGTTCTTTAAGTAATTACAATCCTGGCGAATACAAAACCATAGGTATTCACCTAACCAACTTGCTTCAAAATTTGGAAACAACTCCGAGCATTGCCATTATCAGTCCATACAAAGCACAGGCACAATACATAAAAGCGCATCTGCAAGATCATTTTAAACCCGAAGAAATTGAAAAAATAAAAGTAGACACGGTTGATGCATTTCAAGGGCAAGAAAAGGAAGTGATTTATATTTCTATGGTGCGCTCTAACAACAAAAGCAACATTGGTTTTTTAAAAGATTATCGCCGTATGAATGTTGCCGTAACCAGAGCCAAAAAAAAATTAGTTATTATTGGCGATAGTGCCACCATTGGCAACGATCCATTTTATCAACAATTGTTAGATTATTTTCAAGAGACTAATGCTTATCATTCGGTTTGGGAGTTTATGTAGGGGTGTTTTTTTGAAAAATCTTAAAATTGGTTAGTTGTACATCCTCAATAAAGTGAATATTAAGAAAGGTAAGATTTTATAATTTTATCAAAATATCAAAAATTAGAAGAAATTACTTGAAAAACCAGAGCTATAAATAGTAAATTTAAGCTTAGATGCATGAGAGACTATCTAAGAACAATCCTCGAGATTTGATGTAATATTAAAATTTTTAACTTTTTAATCTACAACAATTTGTTTTTGGTACATAACAACTAATTTTAGTTTTTTTATTAAAAATGAGATAACCATTTCTTTTTAAGAAATTATGATTACATTTGATGTAAGTTACTATATGATATTGGAAATGCTACAGATAAAATACCATATGTTATTTGCAAGTGAAATTTATCACCCTCAAAAAGAAAATGCTAATATGTCTCTTACAACATTAAATTGAACATTCTAGATTTGGTAGAGCAAAGAAAAATAGAATTGAATGATTTTGAAGATAAAAGCTTCAAAACCAATATATTAAACAACTCAGCTGGAGATTCGGCTTTAACACATTACATTCATAATTACAAGAACGGTGTTTCTATCTTTTACAAAAAAGAAGCTACATCGCATGTTAAAAGTCTACTAGAATACAAATATCCTGATGATAAAATAACAAGGAAACGTGCTGAACAAGAACTGCAACACTTATTATTTGATAAGTATTCAGATATCCCGTTTCCACCACCGAATAAGCCTAAGTTTAAGTTTATCGACTTATTTGCAGGAATTGGAGGGTTCAGATTAGCATTGCAAAACTTGGGTGGAAAATGTGTTTTTACAAGTGAATGGGACAAATATTCTCAAAAAACATATAGAGCAAATTATGGTGAGCATCCTTTTGGAGACATAACAAATGAATCCACAAAATTATTTATTCCAGATAATTTCGATGTCTTATGTGCTGGTTTTCCATGTCAAGCTTTTTCGATAGCTGGAAAAAAGGGTGGGTTTGAAGATACAAGAGGAACCTTGTTTTTTGATGTTCCTCAAAAACGCAACTAAAAAACCATAATATAGCGAAAGATTAGATAAATAAAGGCTTCCAAAAGTTTGGAAAGCCTTTATAGATTCACTTATTTAAGTGAATGAAATTCGTTAAATCAAATATATTCACTTTTGGTGGCATTCCTATTATTCACAACTATATTTT
>Ga0209187_1000336_pt1 | contig 90653 bp, 77 predicted proteins | sample BantaG_FD_187430 | JGI IMG/M metagenome (GOLD analysis project Ga0209187, IMG submission 187430) | Marine algal microbial communities from Bantry Bay, Ireland - BantryBay_4 metaG (SPAdes) (version 2) | ecosystem: Host-associated > Algae > Red algae > Unclassified | place: Bantry Bay, Ireland...
ACGTAGCCTGGGGGCGCCCCGACCAATCTTGCCACACTATGCTTCTCTTGAAATTCACTCATGTCGATTCGCGTCATCAGATTTTCATCATCAAACAAATACTCCGCCAAGGCCTTCGCCAACTCTGTCTTACCTACACCCGTCGTACCTAGGAACAAGAAAGAACCAATGGGCTTTTTCTTATCACCTAGACCCGTTCTAGATCTTCTAATCGCATCCGCCACCAAAGTCACCGCTTCATCCTGACCGACCACGCGCTCATGGATCTCATCTTCAAGATGGATCAATTTTTCACGCTCCGTCTGCAGCATTTTACTGACGGGTATCCCTGTCCACTTCGCTACAATACCCGCTATATCCTCTGCGCCTACTTCCTCTTTAACCATGTGCGTGTCCTTACTTTGCAATTCTTCTATCTGCTTTCTATGCCCTTCTAGTTCTGCCTCCAAAGATGGCAGTTTACCATACTGTATTTCTGCTACTTCAGAAAACTTACCTTCACGCTCCAATTGCTTCGCTTGCACACGTAAATTCTCTATCTCTATTTTCTTCTCTTGCAGTCCGAGTACAATCTGTTTTTCATTTTCCCATTGGGAGCGAAGCGCATTACGCTCATCCTCTAAATTCGCCAAATCTTCATTCAACTTAGCAATTTTCACTTCATCATTTTCACGCTTCATAGCCTCCCGCTCGATTTCCAAATGACGGATTCTACGCTCTAGAGTATCTAGCTCCTCTGGTACCGAATTCATTTCCATACGCAATCTTGCTGCCGCCTCATCTACTAAATCAATCGCCTTATCTGGCAAGAATCGATCTGTAATATATCTCTGCGACAACTGCACCGCCGCGACGATCGCCTCATCTTTAATATTGATTTTGTGATGGGACTCATATCGCTCTTTCAATCCACGCAGAATAGAAACCGCATCATCTTCATTCGGCTCATCCACCGTTACCACTTGAAATCGACGCTCCAGTGCTTTATCTTTTTCAAAATATTTTTGATACTCATTCAAAGTCGTCGCACCTATCGCACGCAGTTCCCCTCTCGCCAAAGCAGGCTTCAAGATATTTGCTGCATCCATGGCACCTTGTCCACCACCAGCACCTACCAGCGTATGGATCTCATCTATAAATAAGATGATATCTCCCTCCGCTCCAATCACCTCATTCGTCACTGCCTTCAGTCGCTCTTCAAATTCTCCTTTGTATTTTGCCCCTGCGATCAAAGCACCCATGTCGAGTGCATAGATTTGCTTGTCCGCGATATCATCAGGCACATCTCCGCTGACGATACGGTGCGCGAGTCCTTCCGCGATCGCTGTCTTACCTACACCTGGTTCTCCGATTAGTATCGGATTATTTTTCGTTCTTCGAGCCAAGATGTGAAGTAGTCTTCTGATCTCTTCATCTCGTCCGATCACAGGATCCAATTTACCCGCGGACGCTTTCTGATTCAAGTTGACGGCATATTTTTCCAAGGCATTATAGGTGTCTTCTCCACTTGCAGAATTTCCTTTTTTACCCTTACGCAATTCCGCGATCGCCTTCTCCAATTCCTTCACTTGCACCCCCGCATCTTTCAACAATTGTGTTGCCTTAGATTTGATTTGCATCATCGCATACAGCAAATGTTCCAGCGACACATATTCGTCACCCTTCTTCTTTGCATTCGCTTCCGCCTTGTGCACGAGTGTTCCCGACTCTCTCGAAAAGTACACTTGTGATTCTCCATTGATTTTCGGCATAGACTGGATCAACTCATCCACCGCACTTTCCACTTGCCCCGGATTCACACCTAACTTTTTAAATAAAAACGGCACCACATTCTCATCCACATTCAGGATTCCACGCAATATATGTACTGGCTCCACCGATTGATGCTGATACTCGCCCGCTACGAACTGCGCCTGCTGCAATGCCTCTTGTGACTTTATTGTTAATTTATTTACATTCATTTTCTACTCGTATTTTAGTTACGATAACTATACATCAAGCCCTGTACCATTCCATTTTTGATCTCTTTTTATGCCATTAAGTCTTGTTAATGAGGTATTTGCGTGACATTTTGTCTTGAGGGGTTTGGAATTAACATGTAATAATGACGCGTTTGATTTGGGACCATGCCGACCAAGAGGCGGCATCAGGCTGCTGCGGAGTCCGCTTCGCTCCCGTACCGACTGAAGGTAGTCGGCACTACACCCTATCGGGTGTATCCTCCAAATCCTTTGTCCTTGCGCTCTCCGAGCGACGGGCTTTGGGCGCAAGCGCCGTCGCGATTCAAAACTTTTCCTGATTTAAATTTTCTCCGATTACCAACAATTCACTCGTGTTCGGACGCATAGCAATGCGCCCCTGGATTGTTGTTTTGTTTGGGGATGGTTCTTTTGAATGGGTTTTAATTTTAATTTGGGATAAACGCCCGCGCGCATGGCCAAATACAAAAACAAATACCGAATTGAATCTAACCGCAACCCATGGTGGTACTACGGCAATGCGGGAATTTACTTTATCACAATCTGCACGGACAAAAAACAACACTACTTCGGCACCATCCAAAATGTAATCATGTGTCTGAATGATATAGGATCCTTCCTACATCACGAATGGGAAAAAACACCGCTGGTCAGACCTGACATGAATTTACAGATGGAAGAATTTGTCGTGATGCCAGATCACTTTCATGGACTCATCGCTGTTGGCGACAACCCTTATAATGAAGAAACCAATCACATTCACAATAAACAAATGAATATTCCCAATAATCGATTCGGGCCGCAACGAAAAAATATTGCCTCAATTGTAAGATGTATCAAATCATTGGTTACGACTTACGCTCGTAAAATAAATCCTAACTTTAAGTGGCAAGCCAACTATCATGATTACATTGTTCGCAATGAACAGAGCTTCCACAACTTCTCCAACTACATTATGAAAAATCCTACCTACTGGGGTAAAAAGAAAATGCCCAAAATGACAAAATAATTCTACTAATAAATTAACATAACCCGAATTCCGCTACCAACACTTAATACAAGTTTCAATTTTAGTTAACACTGTACCCTTAGCTTTGTCCGTAGATAAAAACTAAACCATCAACAGGATGAAGGACATACTAAGAATATTCGTTATAGCAATTATTGGAATACTGGCTCTATTTTGGATTGCAATATTTAAGAACTCAGAGTAATAATTTGAATTTTCTTTTCTTCGTATCTATAAAATAAATTTTAGTTGCGAAAGTCTAGAGTAGACACACACGACAATCCATGAAAATCAAAATCATTCTCTTTTCCATCACCCTATTCTGCTTATTTCATTCGAATCTATTTTCACAGGTTTACATTGGACCTTTTGTCGGAGCCAAATATGGAAACCCATAAATAGAGGCCTTCATAGATTTCTTTATTTAGGGCACCTCTATTAACCTCTGAAAGAATGTAAATTTTATTTAGCGCTTGAAATACAAGGCGTGATGAGGGAGTTTAGCATTGGATAAGCGACTGATTAACAACGAAGTATTTCAAGATGATAAATGAAATAAAAATGCTTTTAATTTTGATTACATCTTGAACGAGGTTGATAGAGGTGCCCTTTATTTAATAGTTAATTCTATCAACTCTTAGGTTTGATTTATTGCTTTATTAATCTTATAATACTAGTACCTTCTGATCTAGTCACAAAAATAAAATAAACACCATCTTGAAAATTTGAAATGTCAAAACTCGTTGACACGGTAAGACCATCTTGTTCTATTAGTGGCTCTCCAATTGAATTGGCAACACGCATGGAATATTCTTGTGGCGTGGAAACGTTTATATATACATGTCCACTAGTCGGATTTGGCACCACTTGATACCAATTATTTTTAAAGTTTACACCTTCTACTTTTAAGTCCTTTCCATCACAATCTTCATCGATCCCGTTATCTGGTATTTCTATCGCGTCAGGATAAATAGACGGATCATTATCATCACAATCGAATTCTGCAATTGAGCCATCATTATCTTCATCTAATACATTTGCACAATCTTCTTCGACTTCAATCTCAGAATCACAACCAAAACTATTATTGTCAATGTATACAGATGCTTCATTTAACGAGATGATATCACATATACCTTTTGCAATACAGCTTTCAAGAATATTATTTCTATAAATATTTAATCTCGAAATTTTTTCTGCATTTAAATTATCAAATGCGAAAACATCCGATAATGACGGATTATCTCCAATGTATATATTTTTTGCTTCTTCTAAATTCTCAAGACCATCTAGGGATTCCAATTTGTCATTTTCTAAGATCCACAGATTCCCTCCTATCTTCACTAAGCTTTCGAGAATGCTCATATTTTTCAAGCTAGTATTCTCAATAGATGCATCACCTCTAATTTCGGTAAGACCTCTCGTAAAAGGATTAGAATCCCAACCTATATCACTCAACTTTAAGTAACCCAAAGTGCTCACGTTTAGTGAATCAAATGAATACACACCGTCGATATCATCTAACTCTAATGAACCAACATGCGTCACCTTTTTTAAAAATTTAAGCGTATCTAAATGAGCTATTCTGAAGTTACCCTGTATGTATTCTAGATTAGGCATATTAGGATAACTATATCTGAATGCAGATGCATTTTGAACATCAATCTCTAGATCTCCATTTACCCTTTTGATGTTACTCAGACCATATATATTAGTAATACAATCACTTGATCCAGACTGCCATGGTTCATCAATGCAGTAATCGTATACAATTAGAGATCCATTTATTTCCGTACAATTTGGGTACTTTTCTCTAAAATCCTGCATCTCATCACTACGTCGGAATACTACTCCTCCTTCTGGACAATCTGGAAATTCACCGGTGCATTCAGCTATAACACCTGCAACAGAATTACATTCAACTCCATTATCTGAAATAATTGGACTATTTGCTTCTTCTGTTACGAAGTCGCATATTGACTCATAAATACAGGATGACAATTTCGGATTGGCTTTAATTTCTAGATTAGTAATGTAAGTCTTAGTGTAATTTTCAAATGCATTTATATTTTTTAGATTCTCGTTATTATTTAGAATTAGGGGACCATTAAACTCTTTTGTATGTAAATCAATAAATTGAAATCGAGGACAAGAAGAAATAATAATGCCTCCTAAATAATTAAGACCCGATAGCGCTCCAATGCTCCAAGCATTAGGCATCTCCTGAACAACTACAGCTCCCAAAATCGTATCTAAATTTGGAATTACTTGCTCATCGGAATAAATATTATAAGTTAAAAAATTTTGCTCCCCATATAAGAATCTGAATGACCCGCCAATTACCTTTAGGCTTAACAAACCATAAAGTGAATGCAATTCCGTTTCCCAAATCCTAAGTGAGCCTCCTATTTTTATTAGGTTATCAAAGCCCGAAAGATTGTTGATCCCATGAACATTCACAATGGCTAATTCTCCACCTATTTCCACAAGATTTTCTAGCCCACGAAAGGATTCTAGGTTATCGTTATTATAAAATCTTAAATCTCCTCCAATATAGGTCACGCTGCTGAGTCCTTGCATATTTGTGACCCCATAACCTATTGACACGGCTCCCTCTATCTCCGTACAACCAGGATAATTGATTGCAAAACTATCTATGGAACCTTGTGTCTCAAAGGTAATGTGCTCCGGCAGGCATCCTTGAGCATAAAAAAAACTGGTGGTATATAGACAGAGAATTAAGATTATAGTCTTTTTCATCTTTGATGTTTTTCGATTTTGTTTTGATACTCCTAAATAAGATAAGACAATTTCACTTTGCGTTTCAAACATTAACACTTTTCTCTAATTTCAATCTAAATTATTTTCCTTAAATAATAAAATAAGACTCTGTGACGAATCCTCTTGCACCAGCGGGAGAAGCGATATGAGGTGCACTGCAGCGCACATGAAGGAATGACTAGCGACGGATGAGCGCATAGCGAATACTAGCTGGGCATATCCTGAATAGCGCTGCAGGGTATCGAATACAAGCGGATCATGCGACCCACAGGGAGGTGCCAAAATAATCGCAATATAAACATTACCAATATCTTACATACTTTCTATACCTTCCTCTTGGCATATCCTTTGCATTACCCATCATAATCTTTAACCAAAGCCTAATCGTATGTATACCATAACCCAAAGACTTAAATTCTTAGGTCTCTTTATTGCAAGTGTATTTATTTTTCAAAGCTGTGCCAATGATAACGTTGCAACCATAGAAGAAACTGTTCAGCAATCACTTGAACTGTATCTGACCGATTGTCCATACGAGGCAGATGAGGTGAATGTAGAAATCATATCAGTTATCCTCGAGGACGATGCTGGGGAACTTGTTACTTTAAACACCAATGTAGGCGTATACAATTTATTAGATTTTACGGATGGTATCGACACGCTTCTTGCATTTGGCAATATAGCCTTAGACAATATCGAAAATATCTTTATTGAGCTGGGTAGTCAAAATAGCATAGTAGTAGATGGCGAAACTTTTCCGTTGGAAATCGAAGGTGACCATACCGTCAACATAAATGTCGACATCGACAATTTGGAATACACTGAATTTCTGGTTGACTTTTTTGCTTGCACTTCTATCATTGAAGTGGGTGGAGAGTATTTTCTAAATCCAATTATTATTTTTAAGGGAGACCGTGCTGAGCATGAAGAATTGATCGCGGACTTGATCGAGGATTTTGAATCTTGCTACGAATTAGTTTTTCCTATTTCCTTTCTTGATGAAAATAGTAATACGATTACAGCTAATAATCGTGCTGAGCTTATCGCCATATTAATCAGTACTGAAATAAAAGATATCGTATTACCTATATCTGTAAAAGATCAAGAAAATAATCTTATAGAAATCAACACCATAGAAGAGGCACAAATCATCAGTGATTGTGAGTTTGTCATAGCAGAAGACGAGGAGGAAGATGAAGACGAGGTGAACAAATATGCAGAACTCTTAGAAAGAATAGACGAGTGCTACGATATAGTTTTTCCTATAGCTTTATTAAACAACAATGGTGAATCTCTTGACGCAAATAACAATCTAGATCTAATTGAAATTTTCGAAAATAATGAAATCGAAAATGTTGTTTTCCCAATTCAATTGATAGATACGAATGGCGAAACTATAAATATTAATAATGCAGGAGAAGTGATCTTCTTAGACTTGGAGTGCTAAGATTTAGTTGAGAGTTGATAATGGAGAGTTGATAGCTTTTTTCGCTGTCCATTATCAACTCTCCACTATCAACTAAAACATGTTAAGCCCTTTCTCCTTATGATATGCCTTATACCTTCCTTTGCCAAATTTAGTCCCGTTGAATTCTGAGGAGGCCTTTAATTTTTTGCGCTCTTCTTCTGAAAGGTTTTTGAAAGACTTGCATTTTTCGGAGCAGGTTTGCTCATACTTAGCAGCGCAATCCGCGCACTGGATGAATAGAATATGGCAGGCATCATTAGCGCAGTTGGTATGATCATCTGATGGAGCGCCACACTGATGACACTTGGAAATAACATCATCTGAAATTTTCTCACCAAGGCGCTCATCAAAGACGAAGTTTTTTCCGATGAATTTATTATCCAAACCTTGCTGCTTAACTTGGCGTGCGTACTCAATGATACCACCGTCCAGCTGATACACATTTTCGAATCCGCGGTGTTTGTAGTAAGCACTTGCTTTTTCGCAACGGATACCGCCCGTGCAATACATTACAATATTTTTCTCCTCATTGCCTTGGAGCATATCCTCTATCTCTGGGAGTGAAGATCTGAAAGTCTCCACATCTGGAGTGATCGCAGTCTTGAAGTGCCCCACCTCCGACTCATAATGATTACGCATGTCGATGAGGATCGTATTTGGATCTTCCGTGATTTCATTGAAGCTAGCCGCATCTAAATGCACTCCCTTATTCGTTACATCGAAAGTGTCATCATCCAAACCGTCCGCTAGTATTTTCTCCTTAGCCAATATCTTGAGCTTAAAGAAGGACTTGCCATCATCGTCAATGGCAATATTGAGTCGCATATCACGCATGAAAGTGATGTCTTGGATTAGCTTCTTGAAAGCCTCAAACTTGATGGTGGGGACTGAGATCTGACCATTGATGCCCTCATTGGCAACGTATATCCGACCAAAGACATCCAGCTCTGACCAGTGCAGGTAAAGATGATCTCTAAATAATTGGGGATTACCCAGCTGGTAATACTTATAAAAAGATAAGGTAGTGCGCGGCTCTTTACTGTCGAGCATACGCTGGCGGAGCTCCTCGCCATTGACGCGATTGTGTAATTTCATAAATTTCCGTTTTTCATGACAAGTGCAATTTATCCGAAGAACTACCCAAAATTAGGGCTTTATTTGGTTTATAGCAATGATTTGTCCAACATGAACAAACAAAAAGTATTTAATCGTCGAACGGAAGCACTTATTTTGTGATCTTGTAGTTAATAAAGAAAAACTTTGCTTACTGGTATTTTCCATTTGCCCCTCTATAAATTAATATCCAAAGTAAGCTTTACACTATGACTATATCACGCTACATCATCTTCCTCATATTGGTCTTGATCGCTCCGCTTGCAGCGCATAGTCAGGAATTTCAAAAGGCTTTTACTGATTTTAACGTAGCCAATGATTTGACTAGAGATCAAGACGGTAACTTATATATGGTAGGTTATACGTCATATATGTACGAGCCTGCTGTGGATGAAATCGTAAGCTTTGACATTATTAATAAGTTGAATGGACAAGGGGAAGTTATATGGTCTAAGGATTTTGAAATTGAGGGCACACTTACTGAAATACAAAATGTGTTGAGTCTACCCAATAAGGACATCATCATTTTGTACACCATAGATAAAGAGGGGATGCAAGTCCAACTGGGACTATCAATGGTTTCTGAGGCGGGCAATGTTATATGGAGCAAGAGTTTAGTGATAACGAACTCTGGATTTGATGTATTTAGTACAGAAGTAAATCTCATGGCTGGGGATGAGAATAACTTTTATGTACAAAGTAAAAAAGTGAACGCTGACCAGCAAGCGCATTTCTTGACAAAATTAAATGGCTTTGGAGACATTCTGTGGAATAAATCTTATACCAACGATTTAAAAATAAATGCATCACAGATTGCAGTTGTTGATGAAACCCAACTGGCCCTGATCGGCTATTACACTACCGACAACAATACTACTGGAGGTATGCTTATACTGATGGACAAAGATGGTCAACCTAGAGTTTCCTCTAGTTATGAAAATATAGAAATACAAGGCATTATCTCAGACGGTGATGAGTATATTATAAAGTTTAAAGAACGTATTAATTCCAATGCTGGACTCATGAGGTTAGACAACGATCTAAGTGTCATCTGGAGTAAAAATTTAGATTTTGAAATAGAGGGACAGTTCGGAAATTTTGAAAAATTTGGGGATGATCAAGTTGTCATGTATGTGTACGATAATCGCAGTAGAACGGAACTCCTATCTGCTTTCGATATGAATGGTGAAATAAGGTGGGGCAAATACATAGAGAGTAAATATAGTGGTAGACCATTCACCGAAAAAGTAATTAACGCTGATGGTGAAGTTCTTTTTATGTCTAATGTATATTCAACAGCTCTGAGGTCTAGCATCATTAGACAATTTCCATCTAGTGGAAATGCTACGGAGTGTATACTTCCGATTGCTTGTGTAAATATTTCTGACTTTGAGGTCATTAAGGCGGAGCTTAATTTTACGACAGGGAGCCCAGCGGCAATCGTCAGCCCAATAAGTATTTCACTTACTACTGCGAATAAATCAACGGCAGATTATTGCGAAGAGCCAGCAGATGTGCCTTCTCCTGTATTTGCCATAGATAGTACGGCTTGCATCAATCTTCCCGTTCTTGTCTCCAATACCAATAATACCACTGCTGATGATGTCAGCTGGGCCATCGAAGGTGGTCCAAATGATGCAATATTGCCTCTGGGCAGCCTTAATAACAATCTCCCGCTTGTTTTTTCTGATACGGGCACATACACGGTCACCCAATTTATTAGTTATCAAGGCTGCATTACCAGCTACTCACAGGAGACGGTAATAACAAATGGGTTTCCGTTTGCTTTTGCAGAAGACCCTATCATACTTTGCCAAGATGATACAGCAACGGTGAATGCGAATCGCCCCGAGTTGGTTTCTTACCTGTGGCTCGACGACAACTCCACTAATCCAATAAAGAAAATAGATAGCCCGGGTATTTATACTGTGGAGCTATTCGATGGTAACTGTACAGCTGCATACGATCTAGTTGCAGAAGATTTTGATTACAGCGGTATCGAATTTAGCCTTGGGCCCGATACTACGGTTTGCGAATTTCGTCGCTTCACTTTGGCGGCAGATAATATCCGTGAAGGAGTAGACTATATCTGGAGTGATGGTGTCGGTGGAGTGGGTGAACGTTTTGCCAACAAAGAAGGACTGTACTCACTTACTGTTTCTTTAGATGGCTGCAACTATGTAGATGACATCTTTGTCACCTTCGAGCCTTGCGAACCACAAATCTACATGCCTAATGTTTTCACACCTAACGATGATGGCACCAACGACTCACTCTTTCCCTTAGGTATAAACTTTAAATTAGAAAGTTTTAGAATTTATAATCGATGGGGTGCTCTGATTCATGATAATCTCGAACCTTGGGATGGTATTTATCGAAATCAGAAATCAAGCGGCGTCTATATTTATAACATTAGTTTTTTAAATTTTCGGTCTGGAGATGTCGAAACTATGACGGGGAGTGTATCTTTGCAAAGATAGACTATATGACCCCGTTAACTAAAAATGAAAAAAACGTTGGAATACTTAAAAGCAAAAGATAAATAATGCTAAAATATTTAAAAGAAAAAACCACACAGATTCATAACGAATTAGAGCAAAATAATCTTGCTGGAAAAATTATGGATCATAGTATTTCCCAGCAGGAATACCATGATTTGCTTTTACAGAATTATATTTTTTTTACTACACTGTAGAATCTGAAGCTATCCGTAAAGCGGAGGCGCTTACACCTTCCATGCAGTCTTTTAGTCTTTTGTTGCCAGTAAAAAAAGTGATCAGCTGGCAGTAGATTTCCAAAGTTTAGGAATAGATTCAGCAGAAATTGCTCAGATCTAAGAATTGGAATTCGAACTAAAAACAGAAAGTGAAATATTGAGCGCTATCTATGTCAGCGAAGGTTCTGCTCTAGGAGGAAACAAGTGCCTATGTGTCCTTTCCACCTTAACTCCAATCCAATATTGAACCTAAACTCAGTTTCGAACGTTTTGAATATGAACTACAATATGATTTATAACAAAATGTAGTACATTTGCACATTCTTTAAGACGGCTTGGTTTTTGCAACTTAATTCAATTGACTTAATAAATTATGGATATCAACAAAAAGCTAGAAGAGCACAGGGCATATATCAATGCTAATTCAGATATACAAATCGATGTTAATGTGGAGTATGCAGATCAATTAGGCATGAAAATCATTAACAGTGAAACACCATCTAAGGAGTTTGATCTTTTCACACAAAAGAAAAATTCTGATCTTGCATTAGCTATACTTGATGCATAATTTCTTATTTTGCCGACTTATATCAATTGCAAAATAAATGAGGACTTACCAAATAGAGTTAGATGACATTGAAAAACGAATATCTGAAATACAAAGAGGTTTAGATATATTCCAAAGTCACAAAGATAACGTAGTCTACTTTGAAGATGCAGCAGTAAAGATTACTGGTGTGTATTTTGAAATACTGAAAAGACACGTCAAACCGCTAATTCCCAAGAAGGTTTCAAAATTTAAAATGGCCGCTGTTGTTGCACTTACCATTATAAAATTACTCCCCGCTTCAAATAATAAAAACAACGGAAAAAGAGCAGCGCATTCTAAATGCCGAACTAGCCTTTTTCCTTGCCATGAATCTAATTCTAGATATGGCTAATCCTGATGGATATATTAAAGAAATAGGCATTAAATTTATTGAGGACTCTATCAAAAAAATAAAAGATCAACATCTAAGTTATTTAGCTATAAAAGAACGAGATTCTTTTCCGATCTTTCCAATAGGATCTTTTTACTATTGCTTTTTCGTGATATTCCAATCTAAGTATAATGTAATGAGCACTTAAAAATATCTGCTTATACCATCAGAATGGTTTTATAAAATCTACAAATATGAACGGCATAGGTTAAAACGAAGAAAGCAAACATCTCCAGATTACGGCTATTGAGAAGTTAACACCCATCCCAATAAAAAAAGGGTCTAGTAATAAATCACTAGACCCTTTTTTATTTCTATGATATCATATTTACCCATTCATTGATGCTAAGAACTCTTCATTGCTCGTCGTAGGGCGAACAAACTTAGAAAGGAAATTCATCGCCTCATCAGGCTTCATATCTGTCAATTGCTTTCTGAGAATATGCATTCTCGTAAGTGTCTCTTTATCTTGAAGTAGATCTTCTCTACGCGTACTTGACTTCGTAAGATCGATCGCAGGATACATACGCTTGTTGGCCAATGAACGATCCAACTGAAGTTCCATGTTACCTGTGCCTTTAAATTCTTCAAATATCACACCGTCCATCTTCGATCCAGTGTCGATCAATGCTGTAGCTAGGATAGTAAGTGAACCACCTTTCTCGATATTTCTCGCAGCACCAAAGAACTTCTTAGGCTTATGTAAAGCATTTGCTTCGACACCACCTGAAAGCACCTTACCACTGGCTGGTGCAACTGTATTGTAGGCACGCGCAAGACGCGTAATAGAATCCAAAAGAATTACTACATCATGTCTACTTTCTACTAGACGTTTTGCTTTTTCCAAAACGATGTTTGCAACACGTACGTGATTTTCTGCTGGCTCATCAAAAGTAGAAGCAATCACTTCTCCTTTCACATTACGCTTCATATCCGTCACCTCTTCAGGACGTTCATCGATCAAAAGTACGATGAGGTAAGACTCAGGATGATTCTTTGCTATCGCGTTTGCTATATCTTGAAGCAACCAAGTTTTACCCGTTTTAGGTTGTGCAACGATAAGGCCTCTTTGACCTTTTCCTATTGGTGTAAATAAATCTATGATTCTATTTCCAAAATCTTTTCCTTCAGGGTGTGAAGTCAAAGTAAATTTTTCATCAGGAAAAAGTGGTGTTAAATAATCAAAAGGAACACGCTCCCTGATATCTTTAGGTTGTAGTCCATTAATCTTTGAAACTTTAAGTAAAGCAAAATATTTTTCACCTTCTTTCGGAGGTCTAATTGCTCCCTGTACCGTATCTCCTGTCTTTAAGCCGAACAGCTTAATCTGTGAAGGTGATACATATATATCATCTGGAGAAGTCAGGTAGTTATAATCTGATGATCTCAAAAAACCATAGCCATCAGGCATCATCTCTAGGATACCCTCTCCTTCTATGATACCATCCAATTCTAAATCAAACTTAGGTTTGTTAGATTTGACACGATCATTATTATCTCTACGGTTGTTATCCTTACGTCCTCTATTATTGTCTTTGCGGTCGTTGTTTCTGCGATCATTATCTCTTCGGTTGTTGTTGTCCTTGCGATCTCTAGTATCTCGCTTATTATTAGACTTGCCGTCTTTTTCCTTCACAGCTACTTCCTCAGTTTCATTATCTACCTCAACTAACTCAGTCTCCTCTTCCTTAGCCTCCTCCTTTTCCTTTCGTTTAGGTTCTGTCTTTGGTTTAGGTTCTGCTTTTGCCTTAGGCTTCACCTCTTTTCTACTCTCTGTTGCTCCGCCTTTAGCTACTGCTTGCTCATCCAATATTCTGTAGATAAGTTCTTGCTTATTCAGCTTTTTATAGCTCTTTAAGCCAAGCTCTTCTGCTTTATCCCTAAGTTCAGGAACTAGCATATCATTTAGTTGCAAAATGTCCAACATTATATAAGTGGTTAATTGTTTAAAGTAAAATTTGAGATATATCTACCGATGTGATATATGGAAGGATTGATATATATGAATGTAAATTGTTTTATTAATAATTGCTTTCCAATAACTTTGGTGGCCGTTTCAAAAAATTTATGGTAATCATTAATTCAGTGGGAACGAAAAGACCAGAATAAGAAGTATCGTAATTTGCCGAAAGGGATACTACTAAAAAGGATAATGGAGTGATTATTCGACGTGCAAAAATAGACTAATTTTTGATTTTCAATAACTATATTTGCAAAAATATAATATCAAGTGTCGAATTACGACTGTAATATATAACAATATAACGAAATATGCTAGAACTTAGTTTCATACAGGATCACAAAGACAAAGTATTGGAAGGCTTAGACAGGAGGTGCTATCCCGCTGAAACAGCTGGCATCATTGACAATATTTTGAAAATCAATACTGAGCGAAAGACTCTCCAGACCTTTTTGGATGAGAAGAGATCAGAGATCAACAAACTTTCTGGTCAAATAGGCCTACTTTTCAAATCTGGCAAAGCTGATGAGGCAAATACCCTAAAAGACGAGGTTGGTAAGGTGAAAGACGAGATTGGAGGTAAAGAAACCCAACTCAATGAGATGGAAGAGCAGCTCACTCAGTTATTGTATAAGATACCCAATGTACCTCACCCCTCAGTACCCAAGGGGCAATCTGAGGAGGACAATGTAGTACATATCCCCGTAGCTGGCCCATTGCCAGAATTGGGCGACGACGCAAAACCACATTGGGAGCTCGCAAAACAGTACAGTCTGTTTGACCTAGAACTTGGTGTAAAAATCACTGGGGCAGGATTCCCATTATATAGAGGTAAGGGAGCCAAGCTAGAGCGCGCCTTGATCAACTACTTCCTTGATGAGGCGAGTAACCGTGGCTATGAGGAGATCATTCCTCCCTTATTGGTCAACGAGGCGAGTGGTATCGGTACTGGCTCTCTTCCTGACAAGGAGGGGCAGATGTATTATATAGAGAAGGATGACTTATACCTCATCCCTACTGCCGAGGTGCCGGTGACCAATATGTATAGAGGAGATATTTTGGACAGCGCACAGCTTCCCATAAAATTGACGGGATATACCCCTTGCTTTCGAAGAGAAGCAGGATCATATGGTGCACACGTGCGAGGACTCAATAGAGTACATCAGTTCAACAAAGTAGAAATCGTACGCTTCGAAAAACCTGAAAGCTCTTATGCTGCATTAGAAGAAATGCTCAAACACGTTTCTGATTTACTCAATGCCTTGGAGCTACCTTTTAGAGTCTTGAGACTTTGTGGAGGTGACCTTACTTTTGCATCTGCCTTGACCTATGACTTTGAGGTTTACTCTGCGGCACAGAAGCGTTGGTTAGAAGTCAGTTCTGTTTCCAATTTTGAGACCTTTCAGAGTAATCGTATGAAAGTACGATACAAAGATGAAAACAAGAAAAAAAACCTGGTCCACACACTCAACGGTTCAGCACTTGCCTTGGCTCGAATCATGGCTTGTATCTTAGAGAACAATCAAACGCCAGAAGGCATCAAAATACCAGAAGTTTTGAGACCTTATACACGCTTTGACATCATTGACTAAGGATGAATCCACTCCAAAAACTGAAAAACCAAAAATGTTTCTTTTGGCGATATTTTCGTTTTCTCAATCTACTGATGCTAGGGCACGCCAACGAATTGTCGCACAATACTTTGCATGCTACTGCTAGCTAGCAGTAGTTCTCATCCTATATTGATGCGCACTGGAAGATCACATCCAAAATATTCCATTTTGTGCAATGTGTCAGTTTTCGGAGTGAACCCAAGAATGATTTAACAAAATATTATCCTTTATATTCAAAACCTAAAGTGACGTATAAAGCGTTTATATAGTCATAATAACGAATACTAATAAAAAAAAAAGAATATGGGTGGTTATATGGTTTACATGATTATGGCAGCTGTTTTGTCTGGAATAGGGATGCTCGTCAGCAATAGACTTAAAAGCAAATTCAACCATTATAGTCAAGTACCACTTCAGAGTGGACTTTCGGGAAAAGAAGTAGCAGAAAAAATGCTTCAGCATTATGGCATCCATGATGTGAAGGTGGTACCCGCACAAGGGGTGTTGACAGATCACTATAATCCTTCGACCAAAACAATTGCTCTAAGTGAGCCAGTATATAATGCACGTACAGTCGCAGCAGCAGCAGTCGCAGCGCACGAATGCGGTCACGCAGTACAGCATGACACTTCTTATGCATGGCTCAAGATGCGATCAGCGATTGTACCTGTGGTCAACATTGCTTCCAAAGCACAGCAATTTTTGATAATGGCCGCATTGGGTATGATGGGCTTGGGAGGCAATCCGATACTCTTATTCATAACCGTTATTGCATTTGGAGTCACGGCATTATTTAGCTTCATTACGCTACCTGTTGAATTCGACGCGAGTAACCGAGCTATGGCTTGGCTAGACGAAACAGGTGTTGCAGAGGGCAGTGACTACGACGGAGCCAAGGATGCACTTTGGTGGGCAGCAATGACTTATGTATCTGCCGCATTAGCTGCAATGGTGTACTTCTTATTCTTCGTACTCAAGTTTGCATCAAGCAGATAAATAAAATAAAATTCAAAATAATTGAGCAGCGATTCACTATAGATGTGGGTCGCTGCTTTTTTTATTTTCCGTACCTAATTTTCCTAAATCTATTTTTGGTTTGTTATGATTTGGGGCTGACTCCGATGCCTGCTCGACTGGCTAGGCGAGAAAAAAATCGGAGTCGGGTCATCCACTACTACGCATAGACTGCTGAGTCTGTGGACTATAGTCGCCAGTAGTCTCTATCGAGCCTTCCTGACTCCTTAGTCCACTAGCCTGATCAGTCCATTTGTACCGCTACTACCCCTCAGCCTAAAAATCTTCATACTTTTCAGAGTGGACTAATAATTCAATTTTTGTTTTAAAAAATAGTCTTGCTACACTGTTCATGTTTTGATATATGATAAAAAAAACTAATTTTGTCTTCCCAACCGTATCTATAATCCCGTTCCATTCACCGAGACCACTTTTTAACCAGACAATAGACAATCGATGTATAATCATAATAAAATACGCTATGTATTTATCTCTTATGAAGACCTCAAAGACATCAAATTCAAGAAGCTTGAAAAGGTGTGTGATCGGATATATATCCTTATTAATGAGGGCATCGAAAACTTACCATTTAAGCTAGTAACTAGATTACAGAAGCTTGGAAAAAATGCTAAGTGGATGCAAATTTCTGAGAAAGAAGATGCACTAGGTTTATCCATGGCTTTCTTACTCGGACAGATGCATGAAAAAATGAGCAAGGATATTGAATTCGCCATACTATCCAATGACAAACAATATGACAGCATTATACACTACCTCAACGGCATAGGTAGAGCATGCATCCGGGTCAAAAATAAAAAGAAAAATATTGCTGACTTCTCGAATGGAGAAACTACTGCTCAAATCGAACCTGAGGCTGACTATGAAGAAGATACTATCGAAGTAGATATTCAAGATAGCAATGACTTGCCAGAGACTAAACCAAATTATACACTTGGTAATACCGCGCTAGATATTCTAGCGAATACGGGTGGCAACGAAGCTGCACAAGGTGTAAAGTTGGCTGCCAACGAGACCATCAAAAGACTCATCCGATCTGGTAACCGACCATCAGAACTCAGCCTCCTCAAAAGCTACATTAGCCTACATAATCAAAGTGAATCTATCGACGAAAATATCGAGGAGATCATCGACCACTTAGCTAGCACCAATGAGATAGAAATCCGCGAAGATGAAGTGATTTATAATTTTTAGTAGAAGGATTTAGGTGGATTTTCAGTCTAATTGAAATGCATATACCGCCAACCAATTCTTTGGTATGAATCAGCACTTTTATTGAACTAAACTACTAAGTGCTGAATGCACGACAGAGTAAAGGATAAGACGCGGTCTTATCTCTATGTAATGTTGATTTCGAGTGCTGAAAGTACGACAGAACACCTATCACGATTGCTTCTCTCACATTTTTTCTGCCGTCCTTACAAGACTCCAAATGTTCTCTTGCTTAAAGATGGGTTACACTGCGTTTCACCCGTCGCTTTAATCCGCCGTCCCTTCAGCACTTTTTATCTCAAAATACTTCTAGAATTTTTTGGTGTACAGTAGGCTAATAGGCACTTAATTTATTTTGAAAAGTGATGCCTGATCATTTTTAAGACTCCAATATTTAAAATCAATTTTTTTTTCGGGTAAGGATAGGAATGGTGGGTATCATCGGGCTAGCCTGTAGCATGGCGGTACCCAGTCACCCAGTGGAGGTACGGAACTGGGTAGTATTTTAGTCATTTCCATTTTTACGACAGATTAAAATATTGCTTGCTGTTGCTGGCTAGCAACAGTTCCCTCATTATTTTGACACACTGTGTCAAAATTGCTACGCATCATTCGGTCACCCAGTGGAGCGCGGTCACATCAGGAAGCGCTTTTTTTGCGCATCTTGATGAGGACCCGCCTAATAAAACAAACACACCATACAGATAAGTCTAAAAAACTTGCAAAAACCAGCAATTTTATTACTTTATAGTAAAGACAACATCATTTTATTGCTCTAGTAGTTTATCGGAGTAATGAGAGATGTTTATATTAGCAGCATATTAGAAATGCGAATTATGGAATTAAATTTAGAAGACCTGATCAAACAGGAAGATAGTGCGATGCGTGAAAGCCTAGATCACTTGAAAAAAGAATTGACAAAGATACGAGCTGGAAAAGCGAGTCCGAGCATGTTGGATGGATTGATGGTAGACTACTACGATGTACCTACGCCAATAACTCAGGTGGCTAATCTGTCGACACCCGATGCGAAGACGATCGCGATACAACCATGGGAAAAGGGTATGCTGGCCAATATAGAGCAGGCGATCTTTAAAGCTAACTTAGGGCTGACTCCGATGAATGATGGTGAATTTGTGCGTATCACGATACCGCCAATGACTGAAGAACGTCGTAAGGAACTAGTGAAGCAAGTAAAAGCTGCTGGAGAAGATGCTAAAATCTCACTGCGTAAGACTCGTCAAAAAATGATGGACGCTGTCAAAACAGAGGTTAAAAATGGCTATCCGGAGGATGAAGGCAAGAAGAAGGAAGGTATGATCCAAGGGCTACTGAAAAAGTATTCTGAGGAGGTAGACAGCATGGCTGATGGTAAAGAAAAAGATATTATGACTGTATAATATCTTTACTGTCCAAAATTAACGTTTATCCGTACATAAAATTCCTAAAACTCTTCGTTAAAATACTCATTATTGCATAGGCTATTCTATGAGGACTATACATGCCGAAGCAAGTTTGCATCGGTTCCCCGCCTCAAAAGAGAGCTGAGCTAGCTTCCTAAATTTTGCTTCGCATCAGTCAGTCATGTTGCGTTTTTAGTTTGATAATCTAATAATTATGAATAAATTAAATCCAGAAGAAGAGTACGTCATCCTCAAAAAAGGAACCGAGCGTCCGAACACAGGAAAATATAATAAGCACTACAAAGACGGTGTCTACACCTGTAAGCAATGCGATACTCCGCTCTATAATTCAGATGCTAAATTTGACTCGGGTTGTGGATGGCCTAGTTTCGATGATGAGATCGAAGGTGCCGTGGAACGTGTGCCCGATGCGGATGGTCGTCGCATAGAGATCGTATGCGCCAACTGCAGAGGTCATCTCGGACACGTATTCAAAGGGGAGCGCTTTACACCAAAAAATATGCGACATTGTGTAAATTCTATTTCGCTAAATTTTACGCCAGAGAAGTGAAGTTAGTGGAGAGTTGATAGTGGATAATGGACAGCGAGGGAATTAATTCAAAAATTTTCCTTGCTATAGATCGTATCTATCAATCCTTTGGGCTGCCAATTTCTCAACTCAGCTACTTCTTTTTCATTTATAGATTCGATTACTACGCCACAATTATTCTTCTCCTCGAGAGGCCGTATTCCTTCGATTCCAATAAATTTTTCTTTTGATTTCTACGCCATTGAAATTGAATCCAATCTCCCATACCAACAAGTCCTTCTGAGATATTTCCTAAAAACGTAATCCCGCGTGCTGTTATAATGAATGCGTCAATTATTTGCTATGTGCTTCTCTTTTCCTTTTTCTTAAAATCAAATTTTCATTTTGAAATAGACCAAACTGAGAATACTGATCATTACGGTCGCGGTAACTGTAATCAAGATACTCACACCAAGTGCTACAGCCACAAAATAACCCAAAACCATTAATGCCACCATCCTAATCGCCTCAAACCAAAATAACCAGACCGCAGACTTTTCAAACATAAAGGCGAATGACAAGGTGGTCATTACGATCCATGCAGCATAGCAAAAGCGTAAAGGAAGCTCAATATTTTTTTGCACAAAGAAAAAAAGCGGTACAATAATTAGCAGTAATAGGAAGTGTGCGAAGACATACTTGTTTCTACTCGGCAATGAAGGGGTTTCATATTTTTGATAATCTTGGTCGGGCATAGTGGGTATCAAATAGCCACCCATATAATCAGGCTGCCATCCTGGTTTCTTGAACAGAATTTTAAAGGTATCTCCTAGGCTGCGGGACTTGCTAGTGGTCTGAAATAGATAGATATAATGTGTAAAATTAGCATAGAGCGGATTCCAACTTTTGAGTGGTGTGGTGACTCCGTAGGTAGGTCTTTCCTCTTCTTCTTTGAAGGTACCGAACATGCGATCCCAAATAATGAAAACGCCCGCAAAATTTTTGTCGATGTATTTCGGATTTCGACCATGATGGACTCGGTGATGTGAAGGGGTATTCATAATCCACTCGAACCAGCGTGGCAGTTTATCGATATGCTCGGTATGTATCCAAAATTGGTAAAGCAAATTGAGTCCTCCGACTAAGAGCAACATCTTTGGATCAAACCCCATCAATGCCATCGGTAGAAAAAATGGAAAGCCCCAGATAAAACCTGTAGAGGTTTGACGTAAAGCAACAGATAGGTTGTAGTCTTCGGATTGATGATGTACGACGTGACCACCCCAAAATAAATTGACTGTATGTGCCAAGCGATGTTCCCAATAGTAGGCTAGGTCGTATAGTATAAATAAGGCCATAAAAGTCCATACATTATTAGGCAAAGCGTAAAATGCGAAGTGCTCAAAGATGGCCGCGTAGATACCGATCTTGATGATCTCAAAAAATACACCCGTGGTCTGCTGAAGGGTACCTGTACTGATATTGGTAATGGCATCAGAAAGACGATAGGTCTTCTTTTTGGTGATGGCTTCATAGGCCAACTCTATAGCCATGAGACCAAAGTACATAGGAATAGCTAATACTGTAACTGCGAACATGAGGCTTAATATAGGTATTTTGAATCTAACATTCCTGATTTGATAATGATATTGGTACCTTGTTTCGAAATAAAATAAATATGACGAAAGATAGTAATGGCAATGAACTGAAGGAAGGAGACTCAGTGATGCTCAACCGTGATCTCAAGCTAAAGGGCACGAATACTAATTTAAAAAGAGGGACTGTATTCAAAAATATCAGAATCTTAGAGGATGATGAAGACAATATCGAATGCCGCTCGGGTAAATCTACTTTGGTACTCAAGACGCAGTACTTAAAGAAAAAGTAATTTTTTGAATTATGTGGTTTTTGAAAAAAATGATTTTACTACTATTGGGCATAGCGATCCTGTTGGTAGTAGTCTATGTACTTGGACCTAGAACAGGTTATCCAGATATGGATTTCAAAATAGAGGCGCTCGACGTTCCCCTACAAAACTTAGAAGCTTTTGTTGCTCAAAGAGAAGCTGCCATCAAAAACCTAAAATCTAATAATGCATCCAGAATAATCTGGGCAGATAGTAGTCAGCAAATAACAGAATATGCAGTAGTTTATTTGCACGGTTATTCAGCTTCGCCAATGGAGGGCGATCCTATAGTTTATGATTTTGCTAAAAAGTATGGTATGAATCTGTACGCTCCTCTACTCACTCAGCACGGTATCGATGATAAGGAGTCTTTCAAAACACTAACGCCTAAGGTGTTGATAGATGACGCTAAGGAGGCCATAGCAATCGGAAAGCTATTGGGCAAAAAATTAATCCTGATGTCTTGCTCTACAGGTAGTACTTTATCAATACCCTTATGCGCAGAGAACCCCGATATGGTAGATGCGCTTGCCATGTTCTCCCCGAACTTTGCGCTCTTTGACAGCAAAGCAAAATTACTTTCAGGTCCTTGGGGATTACAATTGGCTCGGAAGATACAAGGCTCTAATTATCGAAAAGTACAGCTCCCTCCTTCTTGTGCTGGATACTGGACGATGGAGTATCGGATAGAGGGACTGGTAGCACTTCAATCTCTGATAGATGAGACCATGAAGGAGGAATACTTCAAAAATATTAAAGTTCCTGTGCTTGCAGGATATTACTATGAGGATGAGGAAAATCAGGATAAAGCCATCTCTGTCCAAGCCATCAAGGATAATTTGAATCTGATCGCTACTCCGAAGGATCAAGTCATGATTGAGGCTCTACCCACTACGAAGGCACATGTCATGGTATCTTCTTTACAGTCTCAGGATCTTGGGATTGTATCGAAAATGTTAGATGATTTTACTCAAGGTGTGTTGAAAATAAGTGTAGTGAATTAATACTTGAATGCACAAATTAGCACCTAAAATAGTCACTTCCCTGTCTAGGACATTAGAATTTGCACTAATTGAAAAGCGCTACTGCCACTCCGTATGTACAGATGGCCCCTCAGGATCATCCAATAATTTATAAGTATGCGCTCCAAAAAAGTCCCTTTGAGCTTGAATCATATTCGCTGATGATCGAGCTTGCTTCATCCCATGTAAGAAGTTGGCGCAAGCAGTCATAGTTGGTGTAGGCACTTCTACGGCAATGGCTTGACTACAGATATTTTTCAGAGCTGCATGATGATCCTTTATTCTACTCAGGATATCATCCGATTCCATTAGGTCAGGAGTCTCTTTGACAAGGTCAACCAAGTCATACATCAGGTCACTTTGAATAATGCAACCTCCCGTCCAAATTTGAGTGATTGCAGAAAGATCAAGATTCCACTTATATTTCTCCGCAGCAGTGGTCATATATTTTAAGCCTTGTGCATGATTCAATATTCGAGCAGCTTGATAAGCAGATTTTAGATGATCAGTATTGACCTCGTATGAAGGTTTCTTTTGATCAAATTTTGCTCCAACCTCTTCTCGTTCTGCCTTGTAGTTGGAGATATATCTCGCATACAAAGCCGAGCTAATGATATTGAAAGGAACTCCAAGTTCAATACCTTCCACGCTTGTCCATTTACCTGTACCTTTGTTTGAAGCCTGATCGAGGATACGATCTACTATATATCCTTTATCATCTTTCTTCCTCAATATCTTTACAGTTATTTCTAACAAAAATGAGCCATATCCTGCTGTATTTTGCCAAATATCAAATAGATCAGATATTTTTTCATTACTGTATCCAGAGGTCTTCAAAAGATCATAACTCTCCGCGATTAACTGCATTTCTGCATATTCCATACCATTATGTACCATCTTCACAAAATGACCCGAACCTCCTTCACCTATTCTTTTACAACAGGCTAGGCCATTCTTGTTTTTCGCAGCGATCGTTTCTAAGATATTCTTTACATTTTCGTAGGCTTCTCTAGAGCAAGCCGGCATGATCGAAGGTCCTTCTAATGCACCTACCTCCCCTCCTGATACACCCATTCCCAAAAATCCAATTCCAATTTTTTTTAAGTCCTCATATCTTTCTTCGGTATCTTTGAAAAAACTATTTCCTCCATCAATGATTACATCTCCTTCATCGCAAAGTGGTTTCAGTTCGTCTATCACATATCCAACTGCAGCACCAGCGGGCACCATCATCAAGATTTTTCTTGGCTTAGATAGATCTTGCACAAATGCTGTCATATCTTCAAATGCAGACGCATCTTTAAATTCTGGAAACTCCTTAGAAACATTCAAGGCTACATCTTCCTCTTTTCCAGACACTCGGCGATTGTATAAGGCTACAGAAAAACCATTGCGCGCCATATTTCTAGCTAGATTTTTACCCATGACTCCCATACCTATGATGCCTATTTCCTTTTTGCCGATTGTACTCATAATATCATTAATTATTTGTTCTATACTTTGATCTATATTGATCTGTATACATTCTTGTGTTATTTCTAAAGTGTCAAATTGAGATTGCAATAATTCGGGTGGCATGAAATGGTCTTCCCGACTTTTCATTCGCTCAAATATCAATTTGAAATAGCCATCTAGTAATACAAATTTGCAATTTAGATTTTCACTCAACCACTCTCTATAGATTTTCTTAAGAGCAGAACATGCAATGACCATATCTGTAGAGCTATTTCTAGCATGGCTATTAATAGCCTCTAGCCATAGTTTTCGGTCATCGTCAGTCAGAGGTTTGCCCTGAGACATCTTTTCCACATTGGCATCGGAGTGAAAGTCATCTCCGTCCTTAAAGGGGATAGATAATCTTGATGCCAGGGTTTCACCTATGGTGCTTTTGCCACATCCAGACACTCCCATGATATAATATATTGTTCTCAATTCTTCTCTTGTTTATAAGAAGTTGGAATTTACGCATTCTTTGGCAATTCACTAATATGAAATTATGGAGTAAAGGTTTGACAGATATTTCTCTGAAGCGATTTGAAAGAGTGGTTCACACCAGCAGTTAGTTTGAGCGCCATATTAAACTCCATAGAAACCCAAATTAAGCTCAATTACTTGTGTATGTCTATCTCACAAAAGTAGGCACCTAAAATAATAATTAAATATGATCTAGGTTATCTACAATCTTAATATCGCTTAATATTCAATGTCGGGACAATACAGCTCTGCATGTCTCCCACAGTCAGCACGAAGTCTTGGTCGACTTTTGTACCTTCATAGAATTCTGCTGCCTTCCAGGTCGGCATATTGCAAATAGCGTCTATCAGTCTCTGATCGACCAGCTTATCCTTGATAGATTCTTTGATGATTACATTTTCTATACGGCCCGATTCATCTATAGTAAATTTGACTGCGGCTAAGGCATATTGCTCAAATTTGTAATCATTTATTTTACTGATCACATTATCAAGGAGGTAGGTTTTCATGGCTTTGTCACCTGCTGCAAACTCTGCATCTTTATCTGGGTTGATGCGAAAGGTCGCGTCATAGGACTTAGGATCATTGTGCTTCAAGTTGTTATTCGGAAGGTAATCTATCCTTAGATAGATATCAGAATCAAGATCGCTGGCATTTAGATTTTCGATTTGCTCACTGGTCAATTTATCATCTACCCCTATTGCTACTTTTGTCTGTCCATCTTCTATAGTTTGGATCTCGACGCTGATAAACTCTTTTATCCAATTGGGTTCATATTGCGAATGAATATCTTTTACCGTAATCGCTTCATTTACAGTCACACGTTCTATAGAAAGTGGCGGTATGATTTTGTGAATTCCACAGCTAAATTCATTAACGAAAGTCTCTTGACTGGTCATAGTCATGGCCAAACTTAACAAACAAAATACAAACAGAAAACTTGCTTTCATGAAAAGGATTTATTTTTACTAAAGTTATAAAAAAAATGAATCAGATGTACGCTTAGATTTGTTAATGTTTGATGGGTTTGTTTTTTGGCTATCACGTCGGCAAGGGCTTGCGCGCGTGGCAGCCCTTCATGCCTGGTGTTTCTGTCCGACTGTTAACAGCGTGGACAGGCGTGGGGGCGTCCGTTTCTACATCTATGGCTGCGCGCCTGCCCACACGCCGAAACAAGGCGTGCCTTGCCCCTACACCACACCACCATCCACATATATGGATATACCTTTTGCTTATTGATAAAATTCAATGACAACTTAGATTGATTTTATCAATCGATTATTTCTAATTTTTACTTTGGACGTATCTTACTCATAACCAGTCATTTTTGACTATTTGGAGGATTTATTTTTAAATTTTTCGGATCTTCAGGCATTGTTTTTAAAGATTCGCAAGTATGTATTAGTGTAGCTGCAAAACAAATTTTAAAAACTTATCAAAATAAATTAACAATGAAAAATTTAAATATATCATTCAGCGTATTAATGCTTGCATTTTTTTGTCTTCCTTTCGTTTCTTGCGATAAAGAAGAGTTTGACATCACAAATGATCCAGAAATAATAAGAGAGACCCCAGATACTACTATAATAAATGATGCATTATTTTACAGACTAAATAATGGAGATACCCAAAAATATAACGGAATTGGAGTTTCTTGTTTAGATCCATCTTCAAGCCTTGACAAATATCTAAACTTCATTGCCTATGGTGAGGACCTTAGAATAGAAGATGATATGGCATTTTTCGAAAAAGATGTGTTCACCATCTACTGGTTATCGGATACTCAATATGAAGTTGGAGATTATCGAACACTTGGATCTATTGAAAAATCGAATGGACTTTCTATTCGAACGATTGTAGAATTATCTATTGCTGACTTTGATGAGAACTTAGTGGAAGGAACTATAAGCGGAGAATTTGAAGATCCTGATACAGGAGAGATCGTGGAGTTCGAAGGATCATTTACCTTACAAAATTACACTTGCGATGTATTTGGAGATGATCTTCCGGTCAATGAAGATGAAGGTGCTCTTGCAGACGGGACTATAGAGGTTACTATTGGCAATAATTCTAAGAAATATAGTAGTGTGACTCTCAGCTGCAATGAAGCGATATTTGAAGAGTTAGATGGAGACAAATACTTTCAATTAATAGGGGCTGGTTTTATTATAGATGATAACAATGAGTTAGAAACCATAGGCTCTTTAGAATACTTTTCATATCATAGAAATTTGGATCCACTGGTAATAAACAATGAATATGCTATACAATTTGGTGTATTAAATGATGAGGTATTTGATAAACTAGAAGAAGGAGAAGATTATTTAAAATCTGTTAGTGAAGAGCTTAGAGTAGTGTATACGAATATCACGGATACATATATGGAAGGACGGATTTCAGGTAATTTTATGGGGGAATCAATAGAAGCACAATTTACTAGTCAAATAATTTCATGCGAATAAAATATTAAAATAACGAGGTAGCAAAAGCTACCTCGTTAAATTTTAATACATATGAAAAAGGAAATAGAAAATATAATAAAGGGTTGTCTCAAGAAAGATCGGAAGTCTCAGTTTCTCTTTTTTGAAATGTTCTCTCCTTGGGCTTTTACTATCTGCAAACGATATGTATACGACTCCTATAAAGCAAAGGAAGTTTTGCAAGATTCGTTTATAAGAATATTTAGCAATTTAGATTCTTACGATTCTAGCAAAGGCGAACTAAAAAGTTGGATGGCTAGAATACTTATAAACTGCTCTTTGACAACAACGAAAAAAGAAGCCTTTAATGAATCTTTTATGTCTTTAAATAATATGACCTTAGAGCCTGTTTCAGAAGACGATTTTTTTCAATTTTCAGCAGAGGACATAATGAGATTTTTGCATAATATGCCACTAGGCTATAAGACTATATTCAACCTTTCTGTTATGGATGAATATACACACAAAGAAATAGCTGCACAGCTTGGCATATCAGAAATCACTTCTAGGTCGCAATTGAGAAAAGCCAAAATTTGGCTCCAAGAAAATATATCCCAAAACTCTATCAAGCAAAATTTTTAATCATGGACAGAAAAGAAAAATTTATAAAAGATAGTCTAAAAGATCATCAATCTGACCTTGATATAAAAGGCCTTTGGACAGACGTTGAGGCAGGCCTCGACCAACAAGAAAGAAAGCGAAGAGGTTTGTGGTGGTTTTTACTTCCTTTAATTTTAATCGTCAGCTTTGGAACTTACTTTTTTATTCAAGAAACTGATCATGCAAATGATACTCACCAACAAGTACCGCTAAACAAATCTACAGCAGATCAATATTTGGTTACAACCAAAGAAGCAGATGCTGTTGATCTACACAAACATGCTGTTGATATTGAAAAGAGAAATTTAGCCTCTGATAACGAAAAAGTGAATTTAGAAAATGAAATGAAAAATCCTTCTGAGCAAAAGACGGAAAATATTTCAAAAATATCTGTGGCAAAAAACCAGGCTCGTAAATCAAATAACGCTAGAACACAAATTTCGAAATTAGAGCGAGAAGGCATTTTAAGAAGTAGCGCCAATAAAATGTCAGCCCAAACAGATCTTTTGAGCACTACACAGACTTTAAACAAAAAACAAGTCGAAGTAAGAAAGGAGATTAATAATTTGAGTACAAATAGCCTTGTTAACGAAAATAATAGTGAAATCCAAAAAGTGATAATAGCTCCTTTGGCAATAGACGAAAGTAGAGATCCTTTATATACAGACTTTACTTTGCTTAATTCTGTTAGTCTGAAGCAGTTGGATATTGATTTCAATGAGAAGTTCGAAAGAGAATATTTAATCGCTAAAGAAAACCCATGGGCATTAGCTTTTAATGCTGGAACATCCTTGGTCGGTTCAGAATATTTTGGAACTGGGACAACTGATTTCTCACAACTTATATCACAAAGGGAGAAAAGTGAATCTTATTCAATGGGTCAATTTTTCAGCCTTGGAGTTAACTATACACTGCCTATTCAAAACTTAGTTAGTACTAGGCATCGGCTGTCTTTTACGTCTGGATTATCTCTCTACCAATCTAATTATATATTCGAAGGTGAAGAAACAATCGTTGATACTGACATAATACAAGGAACATCTAAAGTTATCAACAATGCTAATGGAACAACAACGGTAATAATAGGAGATGTAATACAAACTTCTACAAGTACACGTCGTGCGAGAAATGTAAACCAAGTCAACATATTGCAAGTTCCTTTGCAGCTCACTTATAAATGTAAGCTTAACAGAAAATTTACTTTTGCCTTTAGTAATGGACTGGGGTATAATGTGGTAAATTCTATATCTGGAAAGAGTTATCAGGAAAGTAACGGCAACTTAGTAATTGGCGACATAAAAGAATCCACAAGTCCTAATAGAAACTACTTTACTTATATCGGCGGAATTGGGCTAGAATTGAAGTTAGCTAAAAAATGGAGTTTGAAAGGAGACTTATCTTATAGTCACCCATTAAGTCAAGTAAGTATTGAAGAAGGGTTAAAGACTTCTTTAACTACAGGTTCAGCTTCTATTGGATTGCAGTACCATTTTTAATAAAAAAAAAGAATAAATATTTATATTTAACATGAAAGAAATTGTATTAACAATCGCGCTTATTGTCATTGGCTTATCGTCAATATCAGGGCAGAATATTGAAGCTCGCCTCATTTCATCGGCTGGGATATCTTCATCTAATTTTAATCCTGGCTCAGAATGGACTCAAAATGAAAGTCACCTAAATATGTTCTCGGCAGGAGTAGATATCAATTACTTTTTGGGAAGAAAAAATAAATTAGGTTTTTACCTTGGTTCTGGTGTAAGTTATAAACGTAATAACTACTTGTACATCTTACAATCAAACATGTTCAATTACAATATTAATGATATCAAGTTCAAACAATTACACATAGGAATTCCACTTCGGATAGGTGCGGAATGGAACTTATTCGGATCTAGTTCACTAGGCTTTGAGTATGATGTGCAATACAATCAAGCTACACAATCAGATTTTATCAACGAATCCCTTAATTATTTATATGCCATTAATAAAAGTTTAGAATATAAATACTACTTAAAAAATCACAACAAAAGTTTCTTTTCCCAACAGATTTCACTTTTCTTGAAAACTCAAATTGGAAAGAACCTATACCTGTTTTCTTCATTAGGTTATGAGATAAGACCAACGTCTGGTGACTTTGATTTTACCACCTTTCAAATTCAAACTTTGACCGAAGTTGAGACAGGATTGACACAAACTAGAACATCAAGTCATCATATAAATAAGAATAAGATTGAAGACAATCTCATAAATTTCAAATTGGGTGTTACAAAGATATTCTAAGACAATCAAAATTATATTGGAATGGACGGAAACAAAATAGACATTGTTTTCGCCGTTCCAATAAATATATCATTTTGCTAATTTTTCTTTTTCTTACGTTTCTCTTTCTTCTTTTTGGAATCTCGACCTTCATCTTCTGAATCTACTTCTTCATCCGAGAGAATCTTGATTTTTGCCTTTTTGCTAGAGTAGGTATTTGGTCTAGATTTTATTATATCATTTAGTCGACCTTGCTCTGTGTGGTTTTCCCTATTGTTGTTTACATTTTCCTGCGCTCTATTATTCTGAGCATTGGTACTCCCATTGTTGTTTGCATTGGAAATTGTGCCGTCAGGATTAACCGTAGTTGAGGTATTACCATTATGATAAGTATTGGTAAAAGTGCCATCTGGATTTACAGTTGTCGAAGTATTTCTATTATGGTAAGTATTGCTAAATGTCCCGTCTGGATTAACTGTGGTAGAGGTATTTCCGTTTTGATAAGTCGTACTATGGGTGCCGTCTGGATTCACAGTAGTCGTAACCTGCGCAGTGCAAAAAACACTAAACAAAAGACTTATAAGAATTAGAGTAGACTGTTTCATTATATATGTTTTAGTGAAAATAGGTATTTATATTTAGTTTTCCTTAGCTACCATTACTATTTTAAGCAGTATTTAACCTAAATAGATGAGTATTGCCTTTCTATCTTTCCTTTGGACAAGCGGTGGAAGTGATATGAGGTAGTCATGAAGCCTATGCCATCTAAGCCTGAAGGTGTCGCTTTAGATTTTGAGTAGAATTTTTTAAGATCAAGGCAAAAAACGCAGGGATAGTCTTTACTATCGCGAGTATTTTTAACGAAGAGCTTGATAAATTATACCAAAATATGTGCGACATTCTCAGACTTAGAGGGCATTACTGCTCGAAGAGCAGTGGCTGAGCGAGGAGTGAAGACGCTGAGATTCGTTAGCAGTACAGGCTGAAGGGCTGCCGAATACAAACGGACGACGCGCTGCCGATTTTTTCTGCCTAGCCTGTCGGGCAAGCATCGGCATGGCCCATAATTCACAGATAAATATTTGAATGGTAGGTCCAAATAATTAAACGCTATAAGAAAAACTACTTATTAATAATAGAAACTTAAAATGGCTTTACGACTTTTACATTTTTAGGGGTAGCTAGTTTGGGATGGACCGCCTCCTTGATTCGTTTTTGTAAAATCTTTAGGATCCGTTTTTTGTAGAAATTTACGTGAATGACTAAACCGATCTCCCGTACAGGGAAGGGTGACTCCAGGGGGTGAATGAATGAGGGGTTAATCAAATTTTTCTGAAAGGTGGCTAACTTGGGCAGCAGGGTGACGCCTTTATTCTCGTGGATCAAATTGAGTAAGGTAAGCATGGAGCTACTCTCGAATATCAAATTATTATTGACTTTTCTTTGCGCTCTTAATTGGCAAATCTGCTCTATCTGATTTGTCATACAATGACTTTTCTCTAGTAGCCAAAGTCGATTGACATCAATGTCTTTAATTTTATATTTTTTATTTTTAGATTTCGATACCGTCGCATCGTAGACTACGAATTCCTCTCGGTACATTGGGATACACTGTAACTTACTATCCAGGATCGGTAGAGATAAAATGCCAACATCAAGTTCTCTAAGTTTGATTCGCTCAATAATCTCGTTGGTTGTGATCTCAAATACTGTAAAAACGATCTCTGGAAACTCGTGTACCATATCCTCAAGAAATAATGGCAAGAGATAGGGCGCCAAAGTGGGAATAACACCAATATGCAGCGTACCAAAAAAAACTTTCTTCGTCTCTTGAACCAGCTCCGTTAGATTTTCGGATTCATTATAAACCACTTTGAATTGGGTAATCAGCTTCTCCCCTTCTTCGGTGAGTCGTATCGGCTTTTTCTTACGATCAAAGAGCTCGATGTCTAGAGAGGCTTCCAGTTTTTTGATCATGGTACTCAATGTGCTTTGGGTGATAAAGCACATATCTGCTGCTGCACTGAAGCTACCCGTTTGCTCGACAGCGAGGACGTATTTTATTTGGGTAAGGCTTATTGATGACATCAATAGTGGTATTAAAAATATAGTTTTTGTAAATATACATAAATGTTGATATTTGTGTGTACTAAAAATAAGATACAATGGAACATTCAAAAGGTGATATCACTCAATGCCCATTTCACAGCTCTATAGTAAATGTTGCTGCTGGGGGTGGAAGGAATAACAGAGATTGGTGGCCTAATCAACTGAAACTAAATATACTCAAGCAACATTCAAGTAAGACAAATCCTATGGATGAAGATTTCAACTACGTTGAAGCATTCAAAACTATAGATTATGATGGTCTAAAAAAGGACTTGCACAACCTAATGACTGACTCTCAAGATTGGTGGCCAGCGGATTTTGGTCATTATGGTCCATTTTTTATAAGAATGGCTTGGCACAGTGCTGGTACTTACCGTACTGGTGATGGTCGCGGTGGTGCAGGTGGAGGACAGCAGCGATTTGCTCCCTTGAATAGCTGGCCAGACAATGGCAATTTGGATAAGGCAAGAAGATTACTCTGGCCGATCAAACAAAAGTATGGCAATAAGATTTCTTGGGCGGATTTGATGATTTTAACTGGAAATGTTGCGCTAGAGTCTATGGGTTTTCAAACCTTCGGATTTGGCGGAGGTAGAAAGGATGTCTGGGAACCAGATGAGGATGTATACTGGGGTACGGAAACTGAATGGGAAGCTGGTGACAAGAGATACTCTGGAGAAAGAGAACTTGAAGATCCCCTAGCGGCTGTCGTCATGGGTCTGATTTATGTCAATCCAGAAGGTCCCGAAGGAAATCCAGAGCCTATCTTAGCGGCTAAAGATATTAGAGAAACATTTGGCCGAATGGCGATGAATGATGAAGAAACAGTAGCATTGATAGCTGGTGGCCATACGTTCGGTAAGACACACGGTGCTGGTGATGCAGTACTAGTAGGTGCAGAACCAGAGTCGGCTGAATTAGAACTACAAGGTTTAGGATGGAAAAGCACTAACCGCACTGGTATAGCAGGGGATGCAATCACAAGTGGATTGGAAGTTACATGGACACAGAAGCCAACGGAGTGGTCTAACTTATACTTCAAAAATTTATTTGAAAATGAGTGGGAATTAACGACCAGTCCTGCGGGCGCAAAACAATGGGTAGCTAAAAATCCAAAGGATATGGTACCTGATGCGCACATCTCGGATAAGAGCCATGCGCCTGGTATGTTAACTACGGATTTATCCTTGCGATTTGATCCTGCGTACGAAAAAATATCTAGACGATTTTACGAGAATCCTGATGAATTTGCGGATGCTTTTGCAAGAGCTTGGTTCAAGCTAACGCACAGAGATATGGGTCCAAAGGTAAGATATATAGGACCTGAAGTACCTGCTGAAGATTTGATTTGGCAAGATCCGCTACCTGCAAATAATCGCAAACCTTTAGATGAGGCTGCGCTGAATACACTTAAAGGAATGATCATAGAATCAGATTTGACCATCTCTGAGATGGTAAGCACAGCTTGGGCCTCTGCATCTACATATAGAGGATCAGATATGAAAGGGGGTGCCAATGGTAGTAGAATTAGATTGGCTCCACAAAAGTTTTGGGAGGTAAATAATCCACCACAATTGAAAAAAGTCTTGGATACTTACGAGAAAATTCAATCTGATTTTTCTGGCGATGTATCTCTTGCTGACCTGATCGTCTTAGGCGGTAATGTAGCAGTGGAGACAGCGGCCATGAAAGCAGGAACTGAGATTGTAGTTCCATTTACGCAAGGAAGAGTCGATGCTTCACAAGAACAAACGGATGTAGAATCATTTACTTACTTAGAGCCACCTGCCGACGGATTTAGAAATTATCAGAAAACCAAATATTCCGTGGACGCAGAGCACCTCCTAATAGATAGAGCTCAATTACTTACCCTGACTGCACCAGAGATGACAGTGTTAGTTGGTGGACTCAGAGTGTTGGGTGCTAATGCTAATGATTCTAAAGTCGGTGTCTTCACAGACAAAGAAGGCACTTTGACCAATGACTTCTTTCTAAATTTACTGGATATGGATACGACATGGAAGGCGGTCAATGATGACAAGGATGAATACATTGGTACATCTACTAAAACTGGAAAAGAGAAATGGAGAGGGAGCAGAGTAGATTTAGTATTTGGTTCGAACTCTGTACTCAGAGCTGTAGCAGAAGTTTACGGTAGTTCTGACTCGAGTAAAAAGTTTGTTAGAGATTTTGTAAAAGCTTGGGCAAAGGTAATGGATCTAGATAGATTTGACCTTAGGTATAATGATGCTGTAGCCTAAAATTGGGATTTCCATTACAGGACTTAATACTTATTCTTGTAATTTTAATTTGATAATAATACAATAGCTCTCAGTTTTGGGGGCTATTGTAGTTTTAGGGCTAGCTTTTGATCGGACTTTTACATATCCAGTAAATCAACATTTTTTATCACAAAATTTTCGTTCTCTTATCAAACAAATTTTACTTTTAGGGCTTTTAGCTGGGCAATGTAGATTTGCTTATAGTAATGGATAAAATAAACCTAATATGATATCTACAAAGAACATATTGGCCTTGATGCCTGAAAAAACTATAGATGCGAAACTAACTTCCTACCTTGACTTTCTGGCTTCTAAAGTTACTGTCGATTCCATCAATTGCTTCCATGTATTTACAGCGGCTCACTTGATCAAGGAACTAAATGTAGCTCCCGAAAAACATGGTGATAAGATAATCGAACAGATGCAGGAGGATATGGGAAAGGAAATAGCGAATCAATTTCAGTATATCTCTGATAAAAAAACTGAAGTGGTTTATGGAACACTTGTATCCGAGGTGATGAAAAAGGTAAACCAAGACGGTTTTGGACTAGTAGCTCTGGGTGAGCATGATGATAGAGACACTTTGATTGCTAAGCAGTTCATTCGCTATGTACCTGGTAATTTCCTTTTTGTACCTGAAAAAGCTAATGAAAATATTGAGCATATTTTGGTTCCGATTGATCTATCCGAGCATTCTGCTAAGGTACTGCAAGCCAGTATTCAATTCAAAAAATCATTGAATTCGGATGCCAAAATCACTGTTTATCATTCTTATGTAATGCCAATCATGCCTTCCTATAATTTTCTTCAATCGAATTATGAATTTAGTTCAGTCATGAAAGAAAACGCGAGCGTAAAACTTCAGCAATTTGTCACAGAAAATATTGGAGAACACAAAGACGATATCAATGAAATTGTACTCGATGAAATCGTTAGCCGGCCAGATACAGCCATCCTTAAATATGCAGAAAAAAACAATATTGACTTACTTGTGATGGGCACCAAGGGGCATTCCATGCTTGACGGTTGGCTTGGAAGTACCATCGAAAGAGTCATTGAGGAAAACGATCAAATACCATTGCTAGTTATTAAATAAAAAATAAATACTCGCTTCTTTATATTGGAGCGAGCAACATAAGGGCACCTCTATTAACCCCATTCAAATGAAGATCATACGTAATATACCATGCAAAAGACACCTTAATACTTACGCTAAGGCATCTTTTTACACACTGAGAACTCAAAAATTGCCTATAAAACAAATATTTTATTCTTCCATTATCCCCCCGTTATATGTATAAGCTGAGTAGCATAAGAGGCAAAAGCCGAAGAGTACAAACCTAACATCACTATATAACTGATCCACAGTAAATTATTGATCGCTCCACCAAATACACTTGTCCCATTTTGCTCTTGTACAAAAGTCACCGAACCTTCTTATTAATAATATTTTACTGAAAGTTTAGAGTAAGAGTAGGCTGTAAACAGAGCAATGATTCCTGCGAATATAAATGCCACCAGTATTCCGCCTTTAGCTAGTGAAACAGCGAGACCCAATACTGCAAATACCTCCACCTATCATACCACCGATACCTATAGAAATAGCATCTTTTAGACTTATCTTTTCAATCATAATTTTTGTTTTATGAAAACGGGTACGATTTTTTTAACTGTTCCTAAAAATAAGTAATTAACTATCACTGACTATAAGTGTGTAGACAATTTTAATTTATGTTTGGACAAAATTTTTAGCGACATAAGGTAATGTAAAGGATAAATGTAAAACAATAAATGTCTTAAGGGGCCATCCCGATGAAGAAATAATCGGGACCAGGCTATACATCACTCCGCGTTCGCTACGGTGCCAGCACGCGCGCCGAGCTTAGTCACGCACAGCTTCCTCTGGTCGCTTGATTCCTATCCTTTGTCTTTTAGTACTCTTTAAACTATATGTCCAGTTAATATAGAATATTCTTGCCTCGGCTGAGCCTATCCCAACATCTAGTGATTCGCCTCAGTCATCATTTGTACAAAAAAAGTGCTTCCTCGAATACCGTGGAAGCACTTATTATTAGATTATTTATTGGATTGATATTACTTATCTAAGTAAGCAGAGTACATCCAGATCAACTTCTCTTGCTCACCTAGGTAATCACTCATTAATGCATTTGTCCCTTCATCATTCATTTTAGCGGATAAATCAAGTAAATCTCTCTCTAGGGGTAACAATACATCGTATCCATTCAAAATCTCTTGTAATGCTTTGGGACCATTAGATACATTTTTTACTTCCTTGATCTTAGCTACCTTCATATATTCTGTATAGGTGTGTAAAGGCACAGAACCTAAGGTCAAAATTCTTTCTGCTATCTCATCGATTTTCAAAAAAGAGTCATTATATAGTTCTTCAAATTTGATGTGCAACTCAAAAAATTCTTTTCCTTTTATATTCCAATGGAAACCTCTGGAATTCATATAGAAAATCTGATAATTGGCTAACAATTCATTCAATTTTTTTGAGAGCGCGACTGCGTCTTTCTTATCTAGTCCTATTTGATTTAATTTCTTTGCCATTGTGTTTTAGAAGATTTTTAATACACATCCATAACATTTCTATACAAGCAATGTTCGTGATTTTTAGCTCAAATTTTGACTGAAATTTAAACTAGTCACTTCAAGTATCAAACGAAGGGCACTTACGTAGAGTTCTATAAGTTTTCTTGGGAAAAAAATTGAAAGGGGAAGTGGATGCTTATTGATTTATCGCTTTCGACGCTAAAATATTTCTCTTGATCTCGCCAGGATAAACCAGGTGCACTGGAATTTGTATCTTAAAATCTTTGATCACTTCTAGTACCGTTTGATCTATCTCCTCTTTAGAGTATCGCGTAGAAAAGTGGCTTAGTATCAATTTTTCAATATTGATCTCTTTCGCCATCTGAAGTACCTCCGTGATATTGGCGTGCCGCTTCCCTCTGACGTCTATCTTTTCGTCTGCCTCATTGTTTAAGAAAGTACACTCGTGCATAAGTATCTCAGAATTATCCCACTTAGTATAATCGTCAATAGGCGTATCTCCAGAAAAGCTGATGATGTTTTGCTCCACAGTTTTCGTCATAAATTCTTTGCCTTTCGTCAAAACAATAGATTTTATATCGGTAGGAGAAAGACCTGAAAACTCCTTTTTCAATTTTTGCTTTGTTTTATAAAGCTTGTAGCCTAGGCTTTTGTGAATACCCTTGGGTGCTGGCACATGCTCATTGCGTACAGCCTCCATCTCGAAACCATGCTTAATTTTAATTCTTTGTCTATCTTCAATACCAATCCACTGGGAGCCTGAAACATGAGGATCGAATTTTTCCAGAAATTTCTGAATAGCAGAAAAAGATCCCGAGTCTTTTGGATAATGTATTACAGGCAGATTCTCTCTAGAGTTTAACTGTACAAATTGTGGTAAGCCTGTCAAATGATCTCGATCGGAGTGAGTTATAAAAACATTTTTTATTTTTCTAGATTTCTGCAGTAATCCAGATGACACACCATCACCTGCATCTATTAGTAGGCTCAATTCCTCTACATTGATCCATGTCGAAAAAAGGGCAGTAGAATACGCAGTGATGTTGTAGTCCATATAGATTCTTTAATTAAAAATAGCGCAAGCTAATATTCATTTCTTGTGACTGTGCACTTAGTTCAAAGTCAAAGTCCGAGTACATCGGTTTACTCAATCCTTTGTGGATGAAATTCGAAAAACCATATCCTTCTTTTGGTATACCCATCCAATTATAATTCATATTAAGATCGCTATTTTCATCGTCTAAGACCACGATACCGTAAATACCTTCTGGTAAATCTATACTACATGTATAAATATCTCCCTCAACGTGGTCTAGCTTAGGAAAGGATCTATTCAGAAATGGTTTCTCTGCCTCAAAACTCTCTTGATCTAGAAAAACCGAAACGGTAATAATCCCTTTATCGCTGCGCACATTATCAATTGTAATCTGTAGTGGAATTTCATGATCTACAGCACCTAAGCTGAAAAAGAAAATCAAGGATAGAATAAAACTCATGATATAAAAGTATATTATAAAGGAAGATATAGATAGGCAATTCACGGGATTAATATCCCCCTAAAGAAAAAGCTAGAAAATTCGATTATCGACTTTTCTAGCTTTTAAATAATAGAAGAAGATTACTATTCTTTTTCGTGCGGCTCTTCGATAACACCTTCGTTCTCTAACCTTCTTTCCTCGTGTCGCGGATCCTTATATCTAAACTTTTGTAGACCAAAGTAAAATATAACACCGAAAATTATGACCATGGCACCCAAAATATATGGAATAAATTCTTTCATTTTTTTGCTTTTTTATAGATTATAATAAATGTTAAATCTTGAATGGAAGGTACTAATAATCCAACAATTATAGCAGTCTGAGTACCGAATTAGTACATAAAATCATCAGAAATTGAGAGACATAAAGAATACTGTAACTCGAATCTTACCTTCAACTTTTATATTTTTAGAGTGGCCGTCTGTAATTCAAATTATAATACTGGACGCTCTATTAACATGAAATAATAGATTATGTTCGTGACATGTTATTAGGGCCTCCAATTGTCACTTTTTGTAATCCCTAATTGAGGATTGAATTTATTAGATTTTGGTTATACCATTTAGTATGGAATGGCCAGCCTTTTATCTTTTATTTGACATTAGTTACGATCAAGATATTATCAGCAAAAGAAAAGCTAGCACCGTTCAAGCTAATTGTGAAAAAGATATTTTGAAATTGATATTCATTTGATTTTAGTTTTGATAATTTATGCGGACTTCTAACCTTTGTACGGACTTGGTTAATAATCACATACTAAAAGGTTATGGCTTTTTCTAGATAATGACGTAAGGGCTTGTACTCCCAGAAAAGCTTTTTCTACGAGGTCTACAAAGACCTTCGATATGACTTCTTTTTGAGTGACTGATCTCATAGCTACGAAATTTTTCCGGCGAAGTAATTCAATATGCTTATGATCTTGATCATAGTCTCTCGGGCTAGTCTTAAGTTTATCTTAATCCTCCGCAAGACCTCCAAAAAATTCTTGAAAGGTTTTTTTTATTGCTTATTTTTATCAGCTCTTCTCCATTATAATCAATGGCACCTCGAATTTTTTTAAGTGCTTCATAGTCTGGATGATACAAGCCACCAGCAAGGAAAGAACCATTTGGGGAGATGTGAACATAGAAAGCTGGCTCTCTTTTCCCAAAATGGCTAAATCCAAAATTGCTCTTATAGGTTGAGCCTCTGAGCGAAACATTTTATTATTTGACTATCCGCTTATTGTAAGGTAGATTATTTTCCAATTAGAGAGCATCTTGAAAAATTATTTACAATGTCTTTTAGGTATTATTTTAGATGAAGTGTTTCGCCCTTACAGGGCTTGTGGGGGTATTTGTTACATACGAAGGGCGTTGCCCCTCGCTAATATGTGATGCACCTTCAGGGCGAAGAATAGGTTTTAGATTCTGAAAATACTTTATCTATTGGCTCTAGTAGCTAAATCGTATATCATACCTGTTAAGGGTTTATTTTTAAACTATATATAACTAAAGACCCCGACCGGGTCAAGCAAATTAGCATAGGGCATCGCCCTATGTAAAATTGCATACACTTGGTCAAGCCCTGAAAGGGCGTCACATAAAGCACGTCAGTTTACTCATTATACAAAGCTACCTACCAACATACGGATAGTCACTTTTTATCATTATTGACTCTTTTTATAGCTTTTTTTAGGCTTGATCAACTTCATCTGGGGATCATGCTTTGACAAACGATCTAGAATAAGCTGAATTTCTTCCAAACAGATTCCTTTTGTTTCATGATATTGTTCACGATGCTCATCCATCCATTCTTTAGGGTTATTTTCAGATGAGTCGCATAGAAAATCGAATATTTCTCTCTTGTTCATATACTCGAATAACATAAAGCATGGACTGTGGCTCAATAGAAATCTTAAGGGTCTCCCTATCTAACTCTGAAAATAGACTAAATTACGCTTGAAATATGAGACGCAAAAGAGGCTCTACTCCTTTATTTAAATTTTAGCATTTTTTACTCTTGCTCTGATATCCGATAGCTTCTCATCAACTAATAGATTCCCGTCTCTAAAAACCTCTTTCAACTCGCCTTGCTTCTCATCTGCCCAAGAAACTCCATCTAGCAATTTGTATTGATTATTCTCCTTCACGATCTTCATCAAGCCACGGGCAGATTTTTTCGTACCGTCATCAGTGATCGGATCTTTATAAATATCTCTTCCTTCTCCGTCCACTTCGCCATAGGTTGCTTTCATAGCAAAACCGAATGTATCTCTAGTATTATACTGGTAAGTAAAGCTTCCAATCCCTAGCACCACATTGGTAGATGCAAAACCATTTTGCTTTAGTCCTTCACATATCTGTCTTGCTCGCTCAAGGGTAATACTGTCGCCGTAGATTGCACCTACATGGCTGTCTAGTTCTTTATATCCTTTATCATTAGTAGACCCACCAAAAGTGTCCCAGAGTAATTGGACAACTCCTTTTTTAGCATTGACATCTAATGAGTCAGGATCACCGCAAATGATTTTTACTGGATCTCCACTATCTGGACGAATCACTAATTTTCCATCTCTGTTGAGAATCTCTTGCTTTAGATTTGGGATGTACTCTGTGAGTACTTTCCATAGATCCCAAGTATCTGATACAACTGATACGATTCCGTTTGGATATACCTGAGTCACTAGTCTTTTAAAGGTTTCTTGCTCGGCAGAGTTGGTACCCATACTCATGACAGAGTGCTCTGTGGCAGCTACGGAACCGCCTACCAGTTCACTATCAGAGTCTGCATTATAGTATTGCTCCAGAAAATCAATAGCAGGAATAGTATCTGTCCCAGAGAAACTCAAAAGATGTCCCGATGCACTGATCAGTGCAGCCTCCAAACCAGCCATTCCTCTCATGGAAAAATCGTGTCCCTGCCAGTCTACAAACTCAGGCACACTCGAGGTTTCTGCAGCATACTTATCCAAGATCATTCTGTACTGCTTGGCAATGGTTGCAGAGTTGCAAGGCAACCAAACGGTCGTTGACAAAATAGTCTCAAAGTAGTTCGTCAGCCAAAAGAATTCTGGTAATGTATTGTACATCGTAAACATCGGCACTTTAATGGGAACAGAAACTCCTTCTGGAAGTGCTTTAAATACCATGGGTATATATCCTAGATCATGAAGCGCTGCAATATGATCTGTCCCAACAGAATTCTGACCCAAGTAATTATTGATTCTTCTAGAGTAGGCTTTAACCACTTCGTCTTTGGGCTTCGCAAAAAAGTTGACGTCAAACTCTTCGATAATATACTTCTTAATGAAATATTGAAGACCAAAGAAGACGACATCATCTATGCCTTCTATTCTACTCTTTCGAGGAGTCCAGTTACTATATACTAGCGTTGTATTATCCGGATACTGTCTGCGATGGTCAACTTTGTAGCCATCTGTTAATAAAAGTGGATTTATCATAATTATTTTTTTAATCTTTTTAGTAATTCTTTCAATGAATCATAGGCTTGCTTTAAGCCTGCTCGATCATCGAGCAATATGTTGTAGTATATTTTACGAGCTGGAGAATCAAAAAAGGGTGGATTCTCGTTGATCGTGTCATATGGGATTTCGTTTTCAGAGCAATACTTTTTTATAAAGTCATAATCTTCATTAGCAGTGAAGATGATCAGATAACAGCCAATAGTTTTCATGTCTTTCAAGAGAGCGATGACATCAGCGTACGTGTGTCCTGCTTGGTGATAATCGTATACTGTGTTATCAAAATCATAGGCCACTACTAAGGACCCATGTTCTTCATATTCTCTGACTAGCCTAGAAACGGCATTTTCTACTTTAAGATACTGATCCATGCCTATGACTTATTTGTGTTACATATTCCGTACTATCTATATCCTTCACTGAATTGGTCGTGTAAATGTGATGAAATATTTTAGATAGATCCGCAAAGCCTTTACTAAAAATACCGTGTGTGACAGCCAAGTATAAGTCTCCAGAATTTTTCTGTCTCAATGCTTCCCCTAAGCCTAAGAAGGTTCCTCCTCCATCACAAATATCATCTACTATGAGGCAGGACTTATCACCCATATCTTCAATAGGAACTGAAAAGCCAGATAGTTGCCCACTTGCTAAATCTCTTTTCTTTCCACACTCTATCACATTTGGTATACCTAATGCAGTCGCCAACTTAAATATCTTCTTAGATGCGCCTGCATCTGGAGAAATCAGAATGATGTCCTTAGGTAGATGCTCAAGCACCTGCTTTATGAACTGATGGTTCTGGATGATCATACAATTATTTAACAAAGCTGGAGTGACATCCGAATGTGGGTCAATGATCGTTATACTCTCCAATTCAAGTCGATTGATGAGATCAGCATAGACTTTCACGGTCAGACTCTCCCCTTCCACCATGACCCTGTCCTGTCTTGCTCCTGGGAAATAAGGTGCATAAAGATGTAATTTTTTGGCACCCATTCTCTTTAAAGCATCAACCGCTACACACAGCAACCCAAGATCATTGAATGAATTTATCCTTTGCGTATATAATACAGGATCAGCTATGTCAAAATTACTAATTCGAATGTGAGGCTCTCCTCCATTAAAGATGAAAGATTCGAAGCTAATTTCTGCTCCGCTGATAGGTTTGAATTTTTGATCGAGATTAAGTATCATGATTTGTGTATTATATACGCAAATATAAATCGCATTACTATATAAAGCAAGTTTTGCGTAATATTTACGCAAATTTAATTTCAAAGTTGATTCCCTGCTTGATTGACTTTAGGTACTTCCGTTTATTAAATTTAAACAAAGCTGCTGGCCTACCGCTTCCCTTACTTAGCATTTCGTTCGTTTCTTCAAGAAATTCAAAACTCAATATCTTCTTTCGAAAGTTTCTCCTGTCTAACCTCTTTTGAAGAATAGTCATGTATAAATTTTCTAAGTCAGAAAAAGGGAATTTCTTATCTAATAAATTGAAACCAATAGGTTGATAATTTAGCTTAGACTTGAGTCGATGAAAGGCAGTATTGAGAATTAGATTGTGATCGTAAGGTAAAGAAGGAATTTCTTCCATGGTAAACCATTTAGCATCTAGTGCATCCGTAGCAGCGTTTAATTTCATAGTGGATGGTACAACTGTACCAAAGTAGGACACCGAAATAGCCTGGTGCCGATGATCCCTCTTCACATCTTCTCCAAAAGTGTAAAGCTGCTCTAGTTCTTTAACCTCAATTCCTGCTTCCTCTTTTAATTCTCGTAATGCTGCTACTTTTAAGCCCTCGCCATCTTTGACAAATCCACCAGGCAAAGACCACTTTCCTTTATATTTACCAAATTTTTGCTTTATCAGAAGTACAAATAGCTGACTCGATTCATAGCCAAAAAGAACTACATCTACAGCTACTTTAATATTTTGATCCAATTTCATTTGCGTAATATATACACATATTTTTTAATTATCAAACTGTTTTCTAAAAGCTAACTGATCCAAGCAAAAAAGGCAAACACATTACTGTGTTTGCCTTTTTTTAAATTGCTTTGATTTGATTCGCTGTGGCAAAATTAACTTTTGGTAAATGGTACTGGAAGACAGATTGGGGTCATAAAAGATATAGTAATGAGGTAATCTTTTACTTCGCCTGAAGAGACTGAGTCATTGGGTAAAATATTGTCTGTGTTACTAAGTCTTGCTCTGAAACCTAGTAGCTGATCTGTCACTGCCCCATTTGATAATATAACTGGAAAAGTGCTTTGCCCGAAATTACTACTGCCATTATCTGACAAAATCGCTACTATCTCATTGCAGCACCGATAGAAGCGATACAAGGGGTATAGTCATGGGTGTGCGGCAAGCACTAGCGGTGGATGAGCGATGAGCGAATACGACGCTAGTGCTATGCCAAACCCCAGGACCGTGCCGCGCGTACAAGCGGATAGCGGGTCCCTCTTCGGGGGCTGCCCAATACTTATCTATTATAAATTTGATTGATTTTCTGCGAGAAATTAATTCCTACTAGATATTTCCGAATGTAATTTTTTCAAATCTGGAAGTAGTGAAAATAGGCCACCGATAGTACATAAGGTAATGATGGACATCGGCGATACCCCTCCTCCAGTTTGATACTCTCGGATTTCAAAGTAAAATAACAACGCTATGAGCAGCACAAAAATTACAGTCATAGATATGGTCGACTTGTACTTTTTGGCAAGCTCATTATCACTCAATTCCGCTAGTTCATCTTTGGTCATTATGCTTTGTTTATATATCTGCTATGGTAATACATCCTGTTTCCCCAAAGTTCATTGTCAAAACTGCTTAGAGGACTCATCATCCTTGCAGGACGATATTAGCAATAGCAGCAGAAAAATTTGATAATTTACTTTCATAGATTCTTTAAATGCTTTGTTTATTAACCATAAAAATAGGTAAATTATTTTGTCTGTTGGCTATAGACATATATAAGGCGCCCTCTACTTTTATTTTGACTGTATTATCCTATGCTTTCAATATCCATAAACTGAAACCACGAAGCAGAAAGATTTAGTTCTCCACTTTGCAGTTTAATACTATTAGAGGTATCTGTTTATTTTGGGGCCATCCCTCGGTTTCGTGAAAAGCTCACTCGGGACCGAGTCATCCGTTACTACATCCATGCCAGCGCGCATAGAGACAACGCATATGGATATACCACTTCTACCCCTTGTCCGTTCTAAGCTGCAAATTCTTTTTCCTAATCTTAGATTTTGCATGCCGCAAACAGGGGTTTGCGGTTTCCTCCTTATTTTGATTCCGTGGTACCACGGAATCAAAATTGCTTCGCAACAGTCGGTCACCCCTTGTCCGTTCTAAGCTCCAAATTCTTTTTCCTGATCTTAGATTTTAGGGGTTTTCACATGAAAAGTAACTCACTGAATTTTAATCGTATAACTCAATTTTGTCTATTTGCTTTCTACCGTTTTTGAAGATTTGGTTTTAAAAACGGGGTGATTCTTACAGGCAATTTGTCACGATTTTCTAAGAAAAATCACGCCAAATTGGATCGTGGTTATACTAATTACCGTGGGTTGCCACCCACGGCTACAAACATGTCACCACTCTGTGGTTATAACCTGTTATTTCTGAATATGCCGATTTTGCATGCCGCAAACAGGGGTTTGCGGTTTCCTCCTTATTTTGATTCCGTGGTACCACGGAATCAAAATTGCTACGCAACAATCGGTCACCCCTTGTCCAAGAATCTTAATTGAGGATTAAATGATATTAAATCTTAACGAGTCTGCTCAAACCATGCTAAGATATATTCCACCTTGCTGATCAGGTGACTTGGTCTCTTGGAAATAAAATGTGAAGCACCAGGTATCTCTACTAAAGCTGTTTCTATTTGTCTAATTTTCAAAGCATGATATAATTGCTTCGCTTCTGAAAGGGGTGTGCGCAGATCATCCAATCCTACCATTACAAGAGTTGGTGTCTCAATATTCCCTACTAAAGAGATTGGTGAAAACTTCCAGTACTCCTCAACATTTTCCCACGGTTGTCCTTTGTATCTTGTATTAGCGTAATAAAAATAATTATCCGCCACAAGCGTTTTGCTGATCCAATTCATCACTGGCTTAACTACTGCCGCTGATCGGAAGCGGGTATTCTTTCCGATCATCCAAGCTGTCATAATACCACCTGCACTTCCTCCAGTTACAAATAGTTCATCTTCGCTTGTGATTCCCTTTTTGAGCAAATAATCCACTCCGTCCATCACGTCTTGGTAATCTTCACCTGGATAATTACGGAAAAGTAAATTGGCAAACTCTTCTCCATAGCTTGTACTCCCTCGTGGGTTAGGATAAAATACAATGTAACCAGCTGCTGCATACAACTGGAACTCAGGTGAAAATCGATCTCCATAATTCAGTATTGGCCCACCATGATTTTCAACTAGCAAGGGGTATTTTTTACTTTTATCATAGTCTGGTGGCGTTACGATCCACCCTTGTATTTTTCTTTGATCAAAACTCGACGTATACCAGACTTCCTGTACCTTACCTAAATTTCTGTTGTCAAGCAAGTCATTATTGATAGACAAGATTTGTTTTGCTTCTTTGTCTCCCTTTTTCACAATAGCCAACTCGGAAGGATGCATGGGACTAGACTGCGTAAAAGCAATCGTACCATCTTCGGAAATCGAAAATGAACCTCCCCCGTAAGGTCTACCGATAGAAGTACCGCCTACATTATTGCAAACCTCAGTGGTATTTCCAGACTTGTTGATGTATCCTATTTTGGTATTCCCCTTTTCATCGTACATGAAGTATATACCATCCCCATTGGGATCCCATGTTGGAGCAGTAATTTCAAAATCAAATTTATCGCTCCATACCTTCTTTGCTCCACCGTTTACTTTCATGGTATACAGCAGGGTATTTTGATAAGCTTGCCTTCTGTCATCAAAACCTAGATAAGCCAAAGTTTTACCATCAGCACTCATGGCTATAGTACGGTCTGGTCCATCACGATCGGTTAACTGAGTTACCTTTTCAGTTGATAAATCGATAGTATAGATTTCAGAATTTCGGAAGTCATATTCCCAATTATCTTTTCGGTTGGAACTGAAATATAATATCTTGCCATCTTTCGACCAGCTAGGTGTTTGAGAATGGTTAAAATCGCCCGAGGTAATTTGTCTTGGCGTACCTCCGTCTGCTGGTAGTACAAACAAATGATTAAAGCCGGGCTTCATCTTTCCTGCGCCATCCGTCTCGTGCTTGAATCGTGTTGTCACTCTTGGACTGTCTGCCCATTCTGCACCCTTCGGTTTTTTATGTGGTGATACTAAGGATAATTCTTCGCCATCAACGAACATAGAAAATGCCAACCAATCTCCATCAGGTGACCACTTTAGTCCTCTTGGGGAATAGCTAAGCTGAGAGATACGCGCTACCTTACCCGAGTTCGCCCAATACATAAATACTTCGCTTCCGTTTTCAGTAGATGCTACAAAGGCTAAGCGATCTCCCTTTGGCGACCATCGCGCTTTCGATTCGTTCACATCCATAGAACTTACTTTCTGATGATTTGATCCATCTACATTGACCATCCAAAGTCTACTCATTCGTTGGTCTTTCATAATATCCATACCATTGCGGACATAGACTACAGTTTTACCATCAGGTGATATCTGCGGATCAGTGACCCACTCTAATTCGAAAATATCTAGACTACTAAAGACTTTACTTTTTTGTGCGTTTAGCTGAGTTGAAATGCAAAATAGAATTAAGTATATGAGGTGAATACTATTTTTCATGATGGAGATTTTAAGAAAACAATCTTCTAAAGTACTAATAATTGGAATGGGAAAAAGAGATTCTCAAAATATTAGCTTTTCTAATCTTCAATCTTGGCAAGAGCTGATAATTTACACTAATTTTTTTTCATTCCAAATTCAGTAGAACAATAAATCAGATGAGTGAGTTAGTTAGCAACCTCTCACTACAATTAGACTACAGACATCTTCTGGTGAATATGATGTCCAAGTGAAAAGTCCGATTGTACCGAAGCTAGAAGATACTTTAAAGAAAGCTGTATACCCTAATTTGGGAATTATATTTAAGATTATAAAAATAGCAATTACACGTCTACTGTATTCCAATCTAAAAGTGTGTTGAGATTGTAAGGCGAACTTTTTTTTGAACGCCAATTCGAGAATAGTTTTGAAAACATAGTAAAAACTAAATCTCTTCTTGAGCAGCACCACACACAGGTTATTGCTAATGTACCAAAGAATAAATTACATATCTATCAACCTACAGATAGCTGGGAGCCGCTGTGTTCATTTTTAGGAGTGCCAATTCATCCACACCTGAATAAGAAAGAAAATTTCTTAGACATAATGGATCATCTCTTAACTGGAGAAATGGTTTAGAAAGTGTAATACACTAAAATTTAAGAATATTCTATATAAATAAAAGGCAGTCAATTTTGAATTGACTGCCTTTGTTTACTTTTGAAGCCAACAGTCCAAAGTCTTCATAAACTAGAAATATCTCATTAGTTAACAGTTCCTATATTGCAAAATCTCATTCCTTGGGAATATTAATTACCTTGGTAGACAAAGTAACCTTTATTCATAGTACACCAAATCACTATTAAGCATGAAAAGATATAAAGCGAGCGAATTTGCCCAAAGGTACCAGTCAGGAATGATGAAAAAGATTGCTCGCATGACGGGCGGAAAAGATCATTTGCTAAAATGGCTACAAGAAAATCTAGGTATGGGAAGAGCTAGTGCATACCGCCGATTAAATGGAGAAACCCTATTTGATCTTGAGGAAATCGTTATGATCATTAGTGCCTTCAAAATACCCGTTACAGAATTATTTGAGTCTGATAAAAGCATACTCTATTTCTATCAAAACGAAAAACACCCATCTAGCTATGAAGAGTGGTTTGCAGGAATGGATCAAGACTTTTCTAAACTAATCAATCAGGCCAATTGCAAAATGTACTATAGCTCTACAGAGAGCCCAGTATTCTACTATTTTCACTTCAATGAATTTACTCATTTTAAGCTTTATATCTGGGCTAAGACTATCTGGCAATTTGAAGATCTAAAGGATGTTCCTTTTAGTTTTAATAATAAGCTGTGGAATGAAAATGTAGTTGCCATGAAGGAAAAATTTTTGGAGCACTATACGCAGATACCTAGTATCGAATTTTGGACACCGAACTTTCTCAGTAATAACCTAAACCAAATCCAGTATTTCCTTGAAGGGTATCTGTTTGAAAATAGAGAAGACGCATTACTCTTATGTCAACAACTACGTGAAATGCTAAAAATACTCGAAGAGCAAACACTACAAGGGCACAAACGACCCGTCAAAAATGTGAATAGACCAGGCAGCTATGAGCTATTTTATAATGAAATCCTACACACCAATAATACGATACTCTTCACATCAGATTCGAGTAAGGCTTTATACACTACCTTCGGAAATCCTAATACTATAAAAACCTATCAAGACGAAGCATGTGACTATACTGAAGCTTGGTTTGACAAACTACGTAGTTCGTCGCACAAAATAAATCCTAAGTCAGAACGAGATCGCACAAGATTATTCAAAAGAATGGAGGACAAAATCAATAAGGCTGAATTATTATTTCAAGGCTTGATATAGATTAAATCAATATATTTGCTCAGAAAAAAGAAATGACTAAACAAACTAATTTAAGCTGTTTAGCCATTCTACACATTTATGAAAGTTCTTTTGTATTATTCACTTGAACCATAAGCTATTCGCCTTGACCAAGAGAAAAACCTCTTCGCCCATCAAATTCGTAGAGATTCTCTGTCTTTATTACATCTAGTCCTGCCAAATCTATGAGATTCATTAGATGCAAAATACTGCTAAATAGAATTTCTGGGTAATTCAACTTTCCGTCTACACTTTCTGCATTTCCATCTACAAACCTGCATCTCCAATGGTCTGTACAGTAGGTATATTCATGTCCTTTAGGATACACCTTTACACCCCGGTTTGTAATCATCTTCAACTTCATTTTCGGAAATCGAATATTCTCTAGCATCTCACCAATTACTTTAGGATCAGTACCTTGCCAGTCAATAAATACATCCACACCAACTAGGGTCTTTGTCTTTTCTTTTCTTACGTAATTTTTAATCTCAATATTTCCATTACCAGAAGTCAACTGGCTTGGCTTTAACTTTTCTGGTTTTTGTCCTAATCTCTTGATCACCTCTTGAGCAAATTCTTTTGTTCCAACCTTTTGCTTACTCCAGCCTTCTTTAAAAATGTCTGCCGTATGTATACCATCTTCAATAGTTCTCAACCAAGCATTCTTGATTTGATCTGCTGTATCTATCTGTCCGATATGCGCTAGCAACATCACTGCTGCGTTTATTATGCCTGATGGATTCGCAATATTCTTTCCAGCTATATCTGGAGCAGAACCATGTATCGCCTCAAACATCGCAATCTGCTTTCCTATGTTCGCAGAACCTGCCAACCCTACAGACCCAGCTATCTCAGCCACAATGTCTGAAATAATATCTCCGTATAAATTGGAGGTAACGACAACATCATAGTTTCCAGGATTGGCAGCTAGTCTTGCCGCTCCTATGTCAATGATCTGAACATCAGTATCAATTGCAGGGTACTCTTTACTGATTTCATCAAATACCTGGTGGAATAAACCATCCGTCAATTTCATAATGTTGTCTTTGACCATGCAAGTCACCTTCTTTCTACCATAGGCTGTAGCATACTCAAAAGCATAACGAACTATTTTCTCACATCCAGGACGAGTAATCAGTTTTAAACATTGTACCACATCTTGTGTCTGCTGATGCTCAATCCCAGCATACAAGTCTTCTTCATTCTCTCTAATAATCACTACATCCATATTTGGATGTCCAGTTGTTACGAATGGATCTAATGCATTCACTGGTCTGATGTTCGAAAATAAACCTAATGATTTTCTGAGAGTTACATTCAGACTCTTATAGCCTTTACCCTGGGGAGTAGTAATAGGTGCTTTTAGAATTATCTTATTATTCTTTATGATATCCCATGTTTCCTCCGCTATCCCAGATGTGTTACCATCTAAATAAACTTTCTCTCCTAATTCAATAAACTCAGGCTCAATCTGTGCGCCTGCTGCATGAAGAATATCCAATGTAGCTTCCATTATTTCAGGACCTATACCGTCACCATAGGCAACAGCGACTTTGGTCATTTTACTTTTTGCTACTTTATCGCTTACTTTTGATTTTAGATTCATTTCTATTACTTCTTTTTTTTATTATAAAACCCCTTTTTTTATTAAAGGCTACCTATACAGGATGATATTTAAAATGTGAAGGATTAGTTCTCTAAGGCTATTTCAAGATTTTCAGAAAGCTTAAGATTACACCCTGAGCTTTGTGCATCTTTGATAATATTCAATAAATCTTCCTTTCTAGCCTTCAGTTGATTAATCTCTTGCTGATACTGATCTTGATCACAATTATTATCATGAATCCAGTTTGAAAGATTTTTCAACTTGTAATTATTGATTTGGTTATCAATCGACTTAATCACTAAGTTGTTCACTTCAGTTGGAGAGAAAGATCCATCTAACAACTGTACACTTCTGTTTAAATTATTTACTTGCATGATTTTAATTTTTTAAATTTCTAAATGAATAATATTTTTTTTCTTGTTTGTTAATCAACTTAAAACACACTAAGCTAGCTACTATCAAAGAGCAACACAGCGACTCATATACGAAGAGGTTTATCTTTACGCAAAGGATCATCCACATCCCTAAAATTCCTAAAATTCCTAAAATTCCTAAAACAAATAAGCTTTTCTCTTTCATCTTTATCATATTGTTGATACAAATGTCAGTTATTTTATTCATATAATAAAGCATATAATATTTATGCAATCCATAAATAATTTTTATAGATTTACGGCTCAATATTTTAATATGAATTTCACACTCCACCAACTCCGAATATTTCTTGAAGTCGCTCGCTTCGAAAGTGTCACCAAAGCCGCAGAAGAAATGTATATGACACAACCGGCTCTATCTATACAACTGCGGAATTTTCAAAATCAATTTGACATTCGTTTGTTTGATAGAATTGGTAAAAGAATTCATCTCACTGATTTTGGAAGATCAATAGTCGAAATATCTGAGAATATTCTCCAGGAAGCAGATGCACTTAAATTCAAAACCAAGGAATATGAAGGCTTACTTACAGGTAGGTTGAGGATATCTTCTGCCTCCACTGGAAAATATGTAGCTCCATATTTTTTGAGTGGCTTTATTCAAAAGCATTCAGGTATAGACCTAAAACTAGATGTGTCTAATAAGACTATCGTAATGGAAAGCTTAAAAAATAATGAAATAGATTTCGCGCTTGTGTCGGTAGTCCCGGACAAAATAAATGTTCAAGAAGAAATACTACTAGAAAATAAATTATACTTAGTTGGGAAAAATAAAAAATTCAAAGATGACTATCCACTAATCTACAGGGAAGATGGTTCGGCAACAAGAGGTGCTATGGATGATTATTTTAAAAACCCAGAAAAGAGAAAAAGCTTAGAGCTCACCTCAAACGAAGCTGTAAAGCAAGCAGTAGTTGCTGGGCTAGGATATTCTATCTTGCCTTTGCTTGGAATGCATAATGAACTGACGAATAAAGACCTTCACATCATCCGTGCTAAGGGCTTACCTATAAAAACACATTGGAGACTGATCTGGTTAAAGAACAAAAAGCTCTCCCCGATTGCCGCTGCTTATCTGGAATATGTGCAAAATGAGAAGGCTAATATTGTCAAGGAACACTTTGATTGGTATGCTGATTTTTGATTCTAGAGCTCATTTATAATTGGCTTATTATTGACTAACAAATATATTAACTACCTCTTATTCCTAATTCCAAATCCTTAAAAGTTAATTTTGCAAACACAATAAATTTAGCTGTAGATATGGAGATAAAAAAGCATTTATGAGAAAACAGAAAATATCATTATAAACATTTTGTTTTATTTTTATTAAAAGTTAAAACATATAGTAACTTTATTATATTTGCCAAATAAGTGGCAAAGTTACCTTAATCAAGTGTAAACATGGAGCCATTTGGCGAAAGCACTAAAGTCAAAGAGAAAAGAAGAATCTGAATCGTAGTGTACGAGAAACAATTGAGTAGAAATTTAACTCTAATGGACAACAAGAAATTTATAAAAACATTAGGATTCAAGCCTAAAGAAAATACCTCTGGAATATTTCAAAAGAAATATAATGGATATATAATTGAAGTAGATTTTGAAAATAAAATTTTCAATTTTGGTGGCGAAATAAAATCAGAAAGTAAAACTACTCAGAATTTTTCGCAGGCTGAGAATTGGGTTATTCTTGAATGTGTAAACAGACTTCTTGAGAAAGGGTATCAACCGCAAAATATTATATTAGAAAAAACTTGGAAAACAGGGCATGGAACCAGTGGTCGTTTGGATATTCTAATTACTCGTAATGATGGTTCTGCCTACTTAATGATAGAATGTAAAACATGGGGAACTGAATTTGACAAAGAGTTTAAGAATTTAGGAAACAATGGGGGACAACTCTTTACATATTTTCAGCAAGATAAGAATGCAGATGTCCTTATGCTTTATGCATCTGCAATGGATGGAAAGAAGGTTAAGTTTCGAAACGAAATAGTGAAAATTGAAAATGACTATCGGCAAGCAGGGAATGTAAAAGACTTTTTTGATAGGTGGAATAAACTGCCCAAATCTAATGGGATTTTTGATATCTGGGCTTCGCCTTATGAATTTCAAAACCAAGCACTCTCTAAAAAGGATTTAAAAGTTTTAAAGCAAGAAGACAGTAGTTTTATTTTCAATCGATTTTTAGAAATCTTAAGACATAATGTTGTTTCTGACAAACCAAACGCTTTTAATAAAATCTTTACGCTGTTTCTTTGTAAAATAGTTGATGAATACTCAAAAGATGATGATGACGAATTAGCATTTCAGTGGATTGAAGGAAAGGACGATCATATTACATTCCAAAAAAGGCTAACTGATCTCTATGGAAAGGGCATGAGAGAGTTACTTGAAAAGAATGTGACTGATGTCAGTGATGCTGAGCTAGACAAAAGGTTTAAGCAAGTAGATGAGAGGTATCAAGAAGAGTTTAAAAAAATTCTAACAGAGATACGTCTTAAAAAGAACAATGAATTTGCCATAAAAGAAGTTTTTGATGATCCTTCCTTTGAAGAAAATGCCAAAGTTGTAAAAGAAGTAGTTGAGCTGCTTCAAGTTTATCAAATACGATATAACTATCGTCAACAATTCTTAAGTGACTTCTTTGAATTGCTATTAACTACTGGATTGAAACAAGAGTCAGGTCAATTTTTTACACCTGTCCCTATCGCTCGATTCATCATTAAGAGTTTGCCCATACAAGAAATTACAGCTAGAAAAATGAAGCAAGGCAATAAAAAAGACTTACTGCCATTGATCATCGACTATGCGGCAGGAAGTGGACACTTTTTAACGGAGTCCATGGAGGAAGTTCAGAAATATATTGACATCCAAGACGCTAGCACTTTTAATCCAACAACAAAAAGAGCTGTAAAAAAATGGAAAGAAGATCAGTTTGATTGGGCTGAAGATTACGTTTACGGAATTGAAAAAGATTATCGGTTAGTGAAGACAGCGAAAGTAAGTTGCTATTTACATGGAGATGGTCTAGCTAAAATAATTCATGGAGATGGCTTAGGTGATTTTACAACTTCCACAGAATTTAAAGACTTACTTAAAGTAGCTGACAAGACGTATCCACAAGACAATAAGCAGTTTGATGTGATTATTTCGAACCCACCTTACTCCGTATCATCCTTTAAAGGCTTGATGGATAGTGAGAAATCAGCAAAAGGGTTTAATTTATATAGTCGCCTAACCGATCAGAGCTCTGAGATAGAATGCTTATTTATAGAAAGAACTAAACAGCTTTTGAAAGATGATGGAGTAGCAGGAATTATTCTGCCGAGTAGTATTCTTAGCAATACAGGAATCTATACTCAATCAAGGGAAATTCTTTTAAAGTACTTTGATATTTTGGCTATAGCAGAAATGGGCTCAAACACTTTTATGGCCACAGGTACCAATACAGTAACATTGTTTTTGAGACGTAGAAATAATGCAGACTCTTCTAATATAGAAGAAGCGGTAAAAAGGTGTTTTATTAACTTGCAAGATGTTACTATAAATGGTATAGAAAACCCTATCGCCAAATACCTTGCTCACGTATGGGATTCTGTCTCATTCAATGATTATAAAACCTTATTGCAAAAAACACCAAATAAAAATATTGAGCAACACGAAATTTTCAAAGAATATAGAAAAAAAATAAAGGCTAAAAATGATCAAGAGCTTTGGACTTCTATTTTAGCTATAGAGCAAGATAAGTTGCTATATTTCATCATAGCTTTTCCACAAAAATTAGTACTCTTAAAAACTGGAAACAAAAACGAAGAAAAGCACTTTTTGGGTTATGAGTTTAGTAATCGTAGAGGAAGTGAAGGAATACACCCAATCCAAAGAAGTAAAAGTATTGATGAATGTACTAAACTATATGATGCACAATCATATACAAATCCTGAAAAGGCCAGTACTTATATACATAGAGCATTCAATAATGAGTTTGAATTTGATCTACCGCAAAATTTGCATGATAATATCAGCTATCACAACTTAATGGATCTGATCAATTTTGACCGAGTAGATTTTGAAAAAAATATTTCACTATCTGCTAAAAAAAAACTAAATCTTGAGAGCAAGTGGAATATTGTTTCAATTGGAAAAATTTGCAAAACTTCTTCAGGAGGAACACCATTATCTGGCACATCAGAATATTATGAAAATGGTAATATTTTATGGATTAATAGCTCCGAAGTACGTCAAGGTGAAATAACCAATTCACCCAATAAGATTACCAAATTAGGCTTACTTAAATCTTCCGCTAAAATTTTCCCTAAAGGCACTGTTCTTTTAGCAATGTATGGAGCTACTGCTGGCCAAGTAGGTATATTGGGCGTAGAAGCCGCAACAAATCAAGCCGTTTGTGGAATTCTACCAAGTTCAAGAATTTCTCCGAAATATTTATTTAACTTTCTTAAAACACAGTATGAGAATATATTATCCATGAGGAGTGGAGTAGCAAGGCTTAATCTTTCACAAAATGTGATTCAAAATATTAAAATTCCTCTTCCACCACTAAAAATTCAACAAAAAATAGTTGAACAAATTGAAAAATTAGACAATCAAGAGCAGAAAGCAGTCGAGGAAATTGAACAGTTGTCCTTAAAAATTCTTAACTATTATACCAATAAAACTGGAGACCCAAAGAGATTAAATCAAATATGCGAAATGAAAGCAGGTAAATTTGTGAAAGCTGATAACATAAACAAGAAATATGAAACTGGTTTGTATAAATGTTATGGAGGAAATGGCTTAAGGGGATATACCGAAACATTTACAAACCAAGGTCAATTTTCACTGGTAGGTAGACAAGGTGCATTGTGCGGAAATGTACATTTGGTTTCTGGAAAATTTCATGCCACTGAACATGCCTTAGTCATTTATCCTGCAATAGATATAAATGCTTTATGGCTTCACTACCAGTTGTTATTTATGAATCTAAATCAATATGCTACTGGGACTGCACAGCCTGGACTTTCTGTTAAGAATCTTAATTCAATTGAAATTATACTCCCGTCACTTTCTGAACAAAATAAAATAGTTACAGCTATAGAAAAAATTGAAAAGAAAATTGCAAAATTAAAAGAAAGAGTTAATTCTATTCCAAAGATGAAAGAGATGGCATTCAAGAAGTTCTTGAGCTAACATATCAATACAGCAAAATAGTTTCTACGTTCTACGCAAGCAAAATTATATCCCCATAGTTAGTTCTTCCTCCCTACAGTTCCCACTTCCCTTTCCTAGCTTCATTCAATATCAAGAAAAACGGAACCCACCAAATCAGATCATTTGTAATCAAGGTGTACCCAAAACTAGCTGGCACTACACCCGTCAAATAATTCATCACAAAACCAATGGGGCCAAATATCTTTCCCAAGAAACCAACCGCCACTATTGGCCAATGCTTGACAGGATTGGCAGCAGACCACCAGTAGCCCAAACCATATACCCCAATTACCATACCCATACCTTGCCAGATCACAGGGTGTATCGGCTCCTCCATACCAGTGAGATGAAAGAATGACAAGGGAAACAAAACTACCCAAGTTCCCCACATCACATTATATACTGCAGCTACTTTCATAACTGTCTTCATCCATGGTTTACTTTGCATAATTGATGTAACTGATAATTAAAATATTTGTCCAAAGGACGGTTCTAATCCAATTTGTGGTAACCAAGCGTTTTCTGTAAGTAATGGTATTGACTACATTTTCTATCTTATTATGGAGCGGAACAGAGACCAAAAAAGTAGATAGCCAAATCATGCCAACTAATGCCAACATCAGTACACTTGGAATTGATGCAGCTATATAAACAGAGTAGATATATAGACCCAATTGTGCCACCATCAAGGGAAGTACAACTATCGATATTTGGACTTTGTAAACGCTATGCCATTGCTTGAGCTGTTTTTCTGAATAATAGTGAAAACTAGGATATATCACCAATTGTACTATCCATATCAAGATGAAAAGTCCAGTATCAAATAGCAATTTTATTAACTCAATATCCATATTGCTTTATTTGCTATGATAATACAATGAAAAACTATTATTGTTGATAGTCTCATTTAAAAAGTCAAGGCTATAAATACTTGAAAAAGAATTATCTAATAAGAGAAAAGACCACCTACAAAGGCAGCCTTTTCGTCATAATTATGTGGAACATAATTGAGGTATCGTCTTTTGGGGTATTGATTTTTTGAGGATACTATCTTTTTAGTCCTAATTCTTTTTTACGCGTAGGTAAGAGATTGGCCACGTCGATCACATCTCCATTTTGAATAGTCTGGTCTACGACTAGTAGGAGTTGCTTTCTTCCATTGGCTTTAAAAAATATCTCTTGACCAGGTTTTAGTGATACACCACTATTTGATTCAGGAGAAAGATTAGGATTCATAACTGTTGGTATGATCAGCGGTATAGACTCCTTACTACTATTGCGCAAAGTAAATTCAATATACTTAATATATCGATTAGCCATCTCTTTCTTGTAAGGATTGATCGAATATTTAACCTTAATATTTCTTTCACTATTATTCTTTAGGAGAAGCTTATTGCCTTGCTCGACCAATATCTCTTCTTTACCAAGTTTGTCAAGACCAAATCCACGTATTTGAACTCCTGTGTCTTTCGTAACAACAGACACATCCACTTCCCGTAAACCCACAGTTTGCAAAAGCACCTCATAGGATTTATAGTCTGGGTAATTAATCTCAATGGATTGTCCAGCAGGAACAGCAATTGTATTTTGGGCATTTATAAATGCTATCGAGGAGCAGGCTAAAAATATAAAGAGGAAGTACTTTTTCATATAATTTTAGATTTAAAATATGTTGCACATACTAAAAGGGGTTTACTCGAAAAGGTTCAAATGAAAATCAATTTTTTCTGCTTCAAATTCAAATTATGATAATTCAGGCAAATTTATATACTCTAAACAGAAAGGCGACGCGAACAGCGATAGCGATAGAAGGACGAAAGAAAATTATGAATGATGAATTATGAATGCCTCTGTGTTGCGGTAGAATAGTTCATGTGTATTATTATAGTCTCATCAGATACAAATCAGGATAATACAGCTACATCTAGAAAATAAACCTAACGGGCGACGCGAACAGCGGTAGCGATAGAAGGACGAAAGAAAATTATGAATGATGAAGTATGAATTATGAATGCAGCTCAGACGCTAACCTTTACGGTGCTTATCGCATCTATAACTTATCCATTTCCCGTACAGTTGACGATTTATTTCGTCACCGTAAGATCCAAAGACTACCCCTCCGACAGCGTCTCTGAAATCGGAGTACGAGATGCCTTGATCGCAGGCAGTAAAGAAGCCACAAAACTCAAAGCTAACAAAACAGCCAAAATCAAATACTCCTCCTTTAGCCAGAGCCATGGAGAAAAGCGATACTTATAGGTAGCCTCTAACTCACCACCCAAAACACCTACTCCAAGATGGCCCAAAAAGATACCCAAGAGATATCCGAGCACTGCCAAAATTAACCCTTCTATAATGATCAAAGCGAAGAGCGTCTTGCGAGAGCCACCCATCACACGAAGGATAGCAAGCTCATACTTACGACCTCGCAAAGAAGAAAAAAGAGAAATAAACAAACTGATCGCACTCACAAAAATAATCGCTGCAGCTAATAGTCGCAGCATATCTGTACCCGTGCCCATCATATCTCTAACGCGATTGATCTGCCATGAAGGTTGAGCCGCCATGAGGTCTGTATTTTCATTAATAGCTCGCGGAAAGTTCAATGCCTGTATACCATGATTGCGAAACTTAATCAATATAGAAGTGATAGATTGGTCGGGATGATCCAGCAAATTAAAAGGCCTAGCTGCTGCATCTTCGATCACTGCATCGGCATGATCGTGGTCGTGGTCATGGTCATGGTCATGGTGATCATGACCATCGTGATCTCCATGATCATCATGCTCTTCGTGAGCAGCATGACCTTCGCCATCCTCCTCGTGGTCATGATCCTCGTGATCAAGGTCCTCGTGATCATGTACCGCCCAGATGGTAGGCGTATTGCAAAGGATCAATTGATCAGCTACCGTTTGGTTAGGCTTCAATATCCCTACTACTCTAAACTTGCTGCCATGGTCATGTACATTGATCCCATCATCGGCCAGTCCATGTGAACTATAAAACTCATCCCCCAGATGCAGGTGCGCTCGATCAGCCACCAAAGACCCTATCACTACATCATAGTCCTGCCTCCACATCCGCCCTTTCGCTATCTTAGCACCATACAAATCGACAAAGGTTGTATCTGTTCCGACGATACGATACGCCTTGTAACTATCTCCCAAAGAAAGCGGAATAGCCTCCTTTACTACAGGATGTTTGGGATTGAAAAATGGTTTAATGTCTTTGATCGGGATATTACCCGTAGGAGCATCTATATGATACATATTGCAGAGGATCATCTGCATAGGTGAACCCTTGGCTCCCACTACTAAATCAATACCTGCTAGATTTTTTTCAAAATTTTGATTGACTTGATAATTAATTAAAAGCAGAAAAACTACTAGCCCGACACCTAATCCAAATAGCAATAGATTGAGCAGCATACTCAGCGGTTTGCTTCTCAAATTTTTCCATGCGAGTTTGAATAGATTCATATCTCTTCTAAAATAATTTTTTTATCAAATTCTTCCTTCAGTCTATTATCGTGTGTCACGATCACCAGCGTAGCATTACTATTAGTGGCAGTCTGCTTGAGCAGTTTGGTCACCTCTATACAATTTTTGTCATCGAGAGCAGAGGTCGGCTCATCTGCAAAGATCACCGTGGGCTGATTGATGATCGCTCTTGCGATAGAAACCCTTTGTTTTTCGCCCTGACTTAGTTGATGTGGATAGGCATTTAATTTCGTCCCAAGGTTGAGATGAGTCAGTACATTTTGAATTCTATTTTTATCGATCTTATTACCTGGGAGCTTTTGAGCTAACTCTAGATTTTCTCTTACCGTTAGAGCTGCGATAAAATGAGGCACCTGAAAGACGATGCCAATATGTTTGCCTCTAAACGTATCTAAGCCAGCTTCACCTAGATTATTTAATTCTTCATTCTGGATAAATACGCTGCCTTGATTTGGTGACAGCAAACCGCTCAGCAAATGCAGCAGTGTCGTCTTACCCGTGCCTGATGTACCGAGTATCAGATAGTGAGCACCTTGCTCCATATCAATATCTGGAAAACGCAGCGCCTGCCCTCCTTTGTATTGAAAACTAATATTTCTGGTTTGTATCATAAACTATTGCAGCAGTGCGGCGCCAAATACCCCAGCACTGTCTCCCAATTTGGGTTTTAAAAACTGAGTTCTCAGCACGTGATTAAATAGGTGCTTTTCCACTTCCTTGACGCCCTTAGTATAGAGCAAGTCAATATTGCCAAGACCACCTCCTAGGACGATCACATCGGGATCTATTATATTGATCACATTGGCGATACCCTTCCCGAAGTAAGTTACTAATCTTTGCATAGTTTTTACAGCAGGCTCCTCTTCTTCTTTGGACAAAGCTACGATCTCTTGCATACTTTTTTCCTTCCCTGTCAGAGAAGTATAATATCGCTGCGTTCCTGGCCCGCTGATGACCGTTTCGACACAGCCGAGTTTGCCACAGTAGCAAACTCCACCTGACTCATCTAGAAAATTGTGCCCCCATTCTCCTGCTATACCGTGTCTGCCATATACCGCCGACCCATTCACTACGAGTCCGCCGCCTACGCCCGTCCCCATGATCACTCCAAAAGTCACCTTTGCCGCAGGTGCAACTTCTCTTACCGCACCTAATAGTGTCTCTGCCACAGCAAAGCAGTTGGCATCATTTGCCATCCGTACCTCTATACCCAGCATGTCCTCCAAATCTTTTTTTAGATATTTTCCATTGAGTGCAGTCGAGTTACAGTTTTTCATAGTGCTCAAATCTGGATCCAAGACACCAGGTGTACCGATACCTATATATTCAGGTCGCAAGCCCGTTTTAGCACTCATCTGATCCAATAGCTTCTTGATCTGACTCAATACATGTTCATATCCTTTACTCCCCTCAGTGGGCACCCGCATGCGTTCCAAAACATTCATATTAGAGGCACTCTCGAGGATGGCTCCCTCTATTTTGGTACCTCCCAAATCGATTCCCCACACTGGTTTACCTTTTTCCATCTTCTATATTGCAAAAATCCTTTAAATTAGTGTGCAAATTACACATTATAGCATTTAGGTTCTAGGAAAATGAGCTTAAAAAAAACGAATCTATGTCAAGAATAAAAGAGTTGATGGAGCTGCAAAGTTCTAACGAATTAGCTAAAAAAAGACTGACCTTTATCCTTGACGAACTAGCCAAGAAAACTAGGCAAGCGGGAGAGCTTGAAGCCAAAATGCTCAAAGAGCATGAGGATGTAGAGGCGCTTGAAAACATGAGTATCAAAAGTGTGTTCCGCAAAATTCTTGGAGACAAGGAAGCACAATTAGAAAAGGAGCGCCAGGAATATTTGCATGCTTTCATGAAGTTTGAAGAATACAAAAAGACCCTCGACATCCTAGAATACGAAAAAAGCATCCTCCAAGAAAAGGTCGCCAATGCCAAGGATGTAAGTAAGGAAATTAAAAAACAGCTCGCCATCCGAAAAAAGGAAGTCATGCTTAATGGAAGCGCAGTTGGTAAAAAAATTACTGCCTTAGAGTCAGAGGTCAATCGATACTTTTATGTCCGCAAAGAATGCCTCGAAGCAGTCGAGGTTGGCAATAGTGCTATCGGCGTGATGGCAGAGATCGTGCAGTCTCTCAAGTCAGCACAGAGCTGGGGCAGTTGGTCAGGCAGGACGAAGGGAGTCACAAAGGTGATCAAACTCGCTGCTGTAGATAAAGCGAAAAAATTATCCCATCAGGCTCAGCAGCTGTTGCGTATTTTCAGTAAAGAGTTAGCGGATATCAATGGTAAACAAGATTTTAATTTTCGGTTTGATTTTGGTGGCTTCAATTCCTTTCTCAATGAATTTTTTGACAACCTTATCTCGGACTGGATCATCAACAAAAAGATCGCGACCGCACTCAATAGTGTCGTCTCTACGCAGGCCAAAGTTAAGCGTATCGTCTTCTCTCTGGAGGTAGACATCAAGAATGCGGAGTCAGAAATCCTAAAGCGTGAAGACCAGGTTAAAGAGTTGATCAAAGATTCTTATTAAGAATATTTTTGTTGTTTGGGCGTGCCTCTGCATCGCAAAATGCCAACCCGCTAGCCTCTACTTTGCTCCCTCAGAGTCAGGCTGTCCTGCAGTCCACATTCGTTTCCGTCCCGATTAAACCTAGATTAAGCATTAGAAAATCTATTACGAATTTCTACTCCGTCATCTAGATTAGAAAAATCGGGACCTGCTCCTATCGTCGCAGTGCTTACCATCCTTCACGCAAAATATTCTGCTATTTGATTTGGGAGGTTTTTATTGGGATCAAAGATTCATCTCATCATGATCTAGCTATAGTAGGAGAATATTGCATGCTACTGCTATTTAGCAGTAATTCCTTCCTTACCATTGTCCACTGGTCAATGGTTGCTGCGCATCAGTCAGTCATCCTTTACGCAAAAATTTCATCTGGAAAGACATCGTTTTTTGCAATTCGTCAATTTTCAGGGCAGACTCAGTATTCAAATATGAAAAAATGTTATATATTTGTTACGTAGTATCAATCTATATATTACTTCCCTTCCAAGATTATTTATAGTATTCAGACTGCTATATGATGCACTGCTATACTTTGTTTTTAACAGAAGAAATAATAACATGAAAAACTTTCAATTCACCACCATCTTAATTCTTGCCATCTCCATGTTGAGTCTTGGAGCCTGCAAATCAAAAAAAGGAACCACAGTGAAAACAGTGGTTAAGACTGGAGTTAAATTCTCAAAAAGTGAAACCCTGACAGGTGTACTCGAGCAGGCATCAGCAGAAAATAAATTGGTCTTCGTAGACTTTTATACGACTTGGTGCATGCCTTGCCGCTTGATGGATGAGGATGTTTTTCCAGATCGCAGATTGGGAGAATTTATGAATGAAAATTTCATCAGCTATAAAGTTGATGCCGAGAAAGACAATGGCATCAGTTTAGCTACCTTATATAGTGTAGAGGGATATCCAACCTTATTATTCTTAGATCAAAAAGGAAATATCCTAGAGAGAAAATTGGGCGCTGCTTATCAGAGAGAAATGTACGCTATGGGTGAGGCGGCGATGTCTGCCATGTCTATGCAATAAATCTCTATTCTCATTCTTTACTCTACCAAATGTTCAATCATATCATCTGGATCCGTATCCAACATCAGCTGTCTGCACTTGCTGCAGTAGCTGATATGCCGAGTGACATGCCTGCGATCATCCTGTGACACATGGCCTCTTTTATATTCATTGATGTCTTCTACTGTGAGATGTTGAAATAGGCTGGATGCACTTTTGATCCTAAAGTAAACGACCACGAGCGTAGACAAAGTCAGCAATCCAAAAATCAGAATCATTGACATATCCTAAGATTTTACGAATCTCTTATGCATCGGTATACCGTGATGATACAAAATTATATAGTACATCCCTACCGCTAAATTGTGCACATCTACAGATTCCAAATTGTCACGAACTTGCTTAACTATAACTCCATCTTGACGGTAGATTTCTACTTTTTCTATATTCACACCATTACAGTCAATCTGCAAAAAGTCCGAAGTAGGATTAGGAAAAATACTAATACTCAAGTTATCAACGGCAATCGTAGATACCTGATTGCAAAAATTCATATCCCAATCTACATCATACCAACGCGTCCAGACATCCTGCGGCACTCCACCACCAGGCACCCTCCATAGAGAAGCTTCTGGGCCAGACAATTGGAAAAAGTGGGTAATCTCATCCGCTGTCATTATCTCCTGTGCCGTACTGACTATATTATGGAGTGGTTTAGTAGCCCCCAATGACTCATACTCTAGCTTACTTTCTGATATACAATTTTCGATCATAGTCAGATGATCTCCTGCCCATTCCTCTATGTAAGTCTGAGGCATGTAGCCATCTACATACTTATCTATAATATCGATCCGATAGTTATGCGTTATCGGATTGCCCCATGTTGTAACATAAAGTTTAAAATCATGATCTGCATATCCATCTGAAATAGCTCTTTGCTTTTCAATAAAGAAAGCTTGCATGAGTTTTTCTAACTCGTCGCTTTCACCATTGAATTCGATTTCTATATCGATCACAAATCCTTGATAACCAGTCTTGGCAGCTAAGTATAATGCTTTTGCTTGAGCAGCATAGTTGCCTTGATAATTATAGGACCAAGCCCATGGCTGAACATCCTCATCGAGGTAATCTTGGATCAATTCTTCATCAGCTAAAGTAGGCCAGTTGTCAGCATTAAATCCACCGTCTGCTACCTTTATATAAATTCTCTTAGCGCCTACAAAAGATAAGGTTCTAGCCAGATTGGTATGCGATGGCTGGCCAGTATTCTCGAACCGCCATAGCCAAACACCTAGTGCGTTACACTCGTCATCGTCTTGTGCTATGCTATTTGAAGCACAACAAAGCAAAACTAGTAAGAGCAATAGGTACTTGTTCATATAATAAAGATAGGAGAAAAAATATAAATTAGTTCAAAACACTAATGTGAGACATCGTTTCATCTAAAGACCGAAGTACTGTTACATATTCAGTGTTCAAGACATTTTGTGCTACTACTTGATATCCAGACAAGAGAAGATGTACCTCAGGAAAAAGTTTTCTCATTTGCAGAACATAACTATTAACCGAATCACCCACGTAAGTTTCCGTGATCATCGTAAAGATGTAGTCAGCATCAAGGATAGTAACTGCGTCACTCACATCTGCTAGCGTAATATCTCCGCCTAAATAAGTCACTTTAAAATCTCTCTTTTTCAGAAGATAGTGCAGGAGTTGGAGACTCAACTCTTGTCGTTCGCCTTCAGGTAAGTATAAGACAATTTTTTTTGCTGATTTTTCAGTAGTAACTGGTACCTCATTAGTTGCAGAAATTAGCTTTTGCCTAATTAGATTACTAATGAAACTTTCCTGCACGTGCGCTACTGAACCAGTCAGCCACAACATCGATAACTTCTCCAAAAACGGATAGATCACACCAAGCATTGTTTTTTCAAAGCCCATTTGCTTGATCGTGACGTCGATAATGTTATTAAATTTTTGCTCGTCCATCTCTATCATCGCCAAGGTCAGTGTATCTATTTGTACATTTTGAGATACGCCACTGCTCGTAATTTCGGAAAGTGCATGAGTCAGATCTTCATCACTCATCTCTGCAATTTTAGATATTTTATACCCATTTTTGCGCAGAAAAACTACGTTGAGTAAGTTCTTGAGATCCTTATCTTCGTAGTATCGAATGTTTGAGGAGGTACGTTTGGGTTCCAATATAGAATAGCGTTGCTCCCAAATACGAATCGTATGAGCTTTTATGCCTGAGAGCTTTTCTAAATCGCTAATTGAATATAAAGTCACGCCTTAAATTGTTATAGGGAAGAAACATGATCTGGTATTAAATGTTTAAAATTTACCGTAGACAGTTGGATTTAGAGCCTTATTTAAGTAATCTGCTAGAAGAATGATACGTTTCGCCAATAATTTAGTCATTCGTATATATTATTACCAATCTCAATTTTAGCTGCTACACGATAATTAAATTGGTATATTTAGGCTATTTTTGAAGGTAACTAACTTATATATAATGACTATGTACCGATCTCTAACTATTTTATTTTTCTCTGTTGTAACTATCCTAAGTGTTAATGCACAAAACAGTTGTGAATATCAATTAATTCTGAATGACCTCGGTGGAGAAGGTTGGGAGGATGCAGAATTATTATTTTTCGTAGAAACTACATCATCTGTTTTTGAATCTACGGGTGCAACAGATACTTTTAATATTACTCTGGTAGACGGTGACAGCATCAGTCTACAATATGTCAGTCAAATAGCTGATAATTCTGAAGATAACATCCAACTCTTAGATTCAGACGGTCGAGTACTACTTGACATCACTGATCCAAATAATGAAGTCCTCATCGAAGACTTTGTGTTTTGCCCTAGCTGTCCAGCTATCGTCCTAAACTCTGTGGTGAATGTAGACTCTTTTGACAACCGTATTTTGATTGACTGGGAACCCTCAGATTCTCTTGGTACTTATCAAGTGGAATATGCAAGATGTGGATTCTTAGGAAATCCTGATTCTGTAAACGTAGTCATGGCTTCTGTATCTGAGGCTACTATTCCAGGCTTAATGGAAAATACATGCTATGAATATCAGATATCACTGGTCTGCTTGAGCGGAGAGCAGAGTATAGCATCTGGCCCGCATAGAGGTCAAACCATCTTTACAACAGATGTAGGAATCTCTGGTGTCTTTGCCCCAGAATTTGGTGGCAAATGTGATTATTCTACTGAGGATACATTATTCGTATTATTAAAAAATTATGGCGCAGCACCGCAATCACTTGTGCCATTTGACTTTACAATATCTAAAGGAGGGCTTACCGTGCCTGGCAGTAACGTCATCATGCCAGATGATGGATTATTTACTGGCATCTTGGTTAAAGACAGTTGTGTGGCATTCCCTTTTGAGACCCCTATTGATATTGCAGATCCAGGAGAGTATACGATCACTACATGGACAGCTTTAGATGGCGATGGCCAAATCACTAATGACACTTTTGTACATACTTTTTCACATTCTACTCTATTGCCATTCTTTGAGGATTTCTTCGACAATGAGTTACCTAACCGATGGACATCAGATGAACCAAATCCAATATCTGGAGGTATCATTTCTAGCGATTTAGGTCCACTCAATAGTAGGTTTGTACTCGACACGGAAAGATATGGATACATCTCTGATACGGATACATTATCGTTTCTATATTCTTTCACAGACCTAAGTGGTTCTGCATCGGCGATGCTAACTGCTGGTGATCGTCTACTAATAGAAGTAAGCAGAGACTGCGGTGTGACATATGAAATGATCGATATGATTGACATGAGTAGCTTTGATGTCAATATCATGGGGCTAAGAGAGCACAAGGTGTCTTTGGCCAACTATGAAGATGATATTATCAGCTTTAGATTTTCTGCCTTGAGAGGTGGTAGCAGCTTTAGAATTCTCTTGGATGACATCAATATAAACGAATGTGCAGGAGCTGATCCCCTGATGTTAGATTTTATAGTCATTAATACTTCTCAAGAAATGGAAGAAAATGGTTCCATAACTGTAAAGCCAGAAGTCGGAATTGGACCGTTCAATTTTACTTGGTCAACTGGTTTTGAGGAAGACGGTAATCAAAGTGCTCTGATTAATTTAGGCCAAGGATTTTATTCTGTAACTGTTACTGATAGGTTTGGCTGTTTTGATACGCAAGACTTTAGTATAGGTATTGTGAGCACTTACAATTTAGCCGATATTACAGAACTCAATATATATCCTAATCCTGTTACTGATATACTACAAGTAGATATCACTCTTGAAAAAGCGCAGGACTTAGATGTAAGCGTATACAACGTCATGGGTCAAGAGATGTGGACGAGCAGGATTCAAGCGGATCAAAGACATAATATGCCTATATCTGTAAGTAATCTAAATCAAGGTATTTACTTTTTGCAGCTATCTTCTGAAGCGGGTCAGATCACAGAAAGATTTGTAGTAGAACGATAAAGAGGCCGTATCAAGAACCTTGAGCCTAAGCCAAGCGTTTGGATACAAAATAAGTGATCATGAATATAGGCATAGTATGTTATCCTACTTATGGAGGGAGTGGAGTTGTAGCTACCGAGTTGGGTAAGGGTCTTGCTAAAAGAGGACATAAGATTCACTTTATAACATACAGGCAGCCTACTAGGCTGAATAGTTTCCAACAGAATGTTTTCTACCACGAGGTCGGGGTAAAGGATTATCCTTTGTTTGAATATGCACCTTATGATACCGCACTAGCCAGCAAACTGGTTGATGTAGTAAAGCATGAAAAACTGGACCTACTCCATGTACATTATGCGATCCCTCATGCTGCTGTGGCCTATATGGCGAAGCAAATATTAAAGACGCAAGGTATCAACATTCCAATTGTTACTACCTTGCACGGAACAGATATTACACTGGTAGGAGTCCATCCATCCTTTGCACCAGTAGTAGAGTTTTCCATTAATAACTCTGACGGTGTCACTGCAGTTTCTCACTCATTGAAAAGGGATACTATAAATCAATTCAACATTGAGACTGATATAAAGGTAATCCACAATTTTATAGACTTATCAAGATTTAAGAAAACGGATAAAGATCACTTTAAGAAAGCAATTGCACTAGAGGGAGAGAAAATTTTATCTCATGTCTCGAATTTTAGGAAGGTCAAGCGAGTAAAAGATGTGCTCCATATATTCAATAAGGTTCAGAAGAAAATACCGGCAAAATTACTGATGATCGGTGATGGTCCTGAGCGACAAAGTCTAGAGGCGCTATGCCGTGAACTTGGAGTCTGTGCGGATGTCCGTTTTCTAGGAAAACAAGATGCCATTGAGGAGTTACTTGCTATCTCAGATTTATTCATCATGCCCTCTGAAAGCGAAAGTTTCGGATTGGCTGCTTTGGAGGCTATGGCCTGTGAGGTGCCGGTCATCTCTTCTAACACGGGTGGTATCCCCGAATTAAATATCCATAACGAAACAGGTTTCCTATCAGATGTAGGCGATGTAGATGCTATGGCGGATTTTGCATTACAATTACTGCAAAATGAAGATATGCATCAAAAATTTCGGCAACAAGCTTTTGCTCAGGCTGAGAAATTTGACATCCAAAATATTCTACCTAAGTACGAAGCTTATTACCAGTCCGTACTCAATTCGATGTTGGTGTAGCACCATTAAAAAAATCTAGGAATTGATATAATAAGGTGAATCTCCTAACGGACAAGCGATAGCAGCAGTGGACGACGGAGGAGTCCAGTCCAAGGCTGCCCTTTTCGGGCAGACGCAGGACCAAGCTGCGCATAGCGCGGTGCCGATGGTGTATGTAGAGACGCCATACAATGCTTCTCTACATACGCCATCGGCATGGCCCCAAATCAATATTCTCGTAACCTACTTAACAAATAAAATTTTCGTGCTGGCTGCATCAGGATTAATGATACCATCTGCCGTGCTGAATACCAAATATACCCCTGTGGATGCCTTACGGCCATTATAGTCGCGGCCATCCCAAATAGCCTGACCACCGAGGGCTGTCGTCTCGAACATGAGAACACCACTTAAATCGGTAATCTTCACATTTGCATTTTCAGCCAAGCCCTTGATCGCAATAGGTCCATCGTATTCTGGACGAACTGGATTAGGGTAAGTGTAAATATTAGAGGAGTTGACTTGGCCTCCAGAAATCGCCTCTCCTCGTAACTGAATCAAACCTTTATTTGTGCCTATAAATACATCACCTGTTTCATCATTGAATGCTATATCAGTTACATTATTATCCAATAAAGGACTATTGTCTTCATTGAAAAAAGCGATGCTTTCTGTACCATTATCGTCTTGAACAAATACACCACTAGAGGTGCCAAACCACTTTCGATTTGCACCATCGATACCGATAGTATTGATCACTTCCCCCTTAAATAAATTTTCCAGTTCTTCTCCTACTACATCAACTACACGTTTATTTCCTATACAGCTTTCTTCGAATGCAGATGAGCCACACTCAAACACGACTACCCCATCTGTCGTACCTACCCATATATCGCCATCTTTATCCGCTTCTAAGCAGAGGACTTCATTGGTAGGTAAATTAGAATTGTTGGTAGTAAGCACTCTGGTTCTATAATTGTCAACATCATCGATGTCTCCATTCTCATCAAAGATTAAAATCCCTTGCGCAGTTCCGTTGACCACGGCCCATTTATAACCTTGCCTGTCGATAACAAGTTGTCCAAGATTGGTAAGAGATACATCGATACTATCCCACTCACCCTCATTGGACAATACGGATATTGCATTTGGTGCACTATTATTGGTTATCCATAGGTTCTCTTGATCATCAAAGGCCAAACCCGCAACACGTTCGCGCCGTTCATCACCAACGGCACCTTGTAAAGAAGAGTTGGTATCATTATAAACTATAACTTCATCACCTTCTACTTCTATCAATCCACCGTAATATGTCCCGTAGTAAATTTTATCATTCGAAGGGTGGCCTATCACTCGAAGAATATCAACATCTGCATCAACTGGGAATGCCAACTCTGGTTGAGTCCTTCCACTAAATAAAGTCCAATTATTTTCTTGATCTCGTATAAAAACACCGTCTCTTCTCCCCGCATTATTGCTATTGACTAGCAAACCTCCGCTCGCTATATGAACCGAATTGTCAATCACTGCAATCTCATTTACAAAATGTGAGAACGGTGAGTTGAAGGATAATTTTTGGCAGTTATTACCTTGAGCATCTGTCTTTCTGATGTTTTCAAATCGATCTGTAAACCAAATATTACCCTGCTCATCTTCAATTGCAAAAGTTGGTCGATCTGTGCAACTGCCATTTAGCTCTACCAAGGCGTCATTACTTAGATCATAAGTGACAGTTACATAGGCGCAATCTTGTCCGCCAATGGAACAACTATAACCAGCAACTACTTTTGAATTTTCTGCGGTAATATACGTAGCCGTTAATTCATCTTGAGCTGGCTTTAGAATTTCTAGGTCACTCCCATCAAATCTAGCAAATGCACCATCTACATCCATGTATAAATGATCACCTTTAAACTCCAGCAATTGGTTTATGTAGTTCGGTGGGAAATTATAATCTGCTCCTATGAGTTGCCAATCTCCAAAGGCCTGTTGATTAGCATTGTCCGTTTTGTCGATGAAGAAAATGCCATCTTCGGTAGAAATATAAATATTGTTATCGTAGATAGCTACATCTGATACTGGCATACCAGTAACTACAGTGTAGACAAATTCGTGGTTTTCTAGATCAAACTTGACCAACCCAAAACCTGTCGCAAAATAAATGAATTGACTGCCATCAAATTCGAGATTATTAATGTTTCGATCATTAAAATTACCATCTCTACTAATCTCTGTAAATGCATTAATTCCATTTTCGGTGATGATATCGAATACAGAGTTGTCGTAGGTAGCTACCAGAGTCCCGTTTTCTTGATTGGCCTTCATGACTTGCACACCTGTCTCACTCAAGCCATCTACTTTGGATATAAATCTTTGTGTATTTTCTTCCTTATCGATCGCTAGAATTGACCACTCTGTACTAAAAAAAAGGAAGTCCTCGTTTTGAGTGGCATCCATGAATACGGTATACGGAAGATGAGATTGCCATTGGCCAATAGCCAACTCATCCTGCGCTGATATGGTGTGTAAAAAAGTAAGTAGAAATATTAAGGTAAGTGCTTGTCTCATGTAAAATACAATTCTTATAGAGTGTAGACGATAAATTAAGTCAAATATTGCCATGTTTTGGGGCAAATGTCTAATAGTAAGCGATTTATTTGATGCCTCTTAAGATTGGTACATTGTACCGCCGTCTAAATACTCAAACACCTTTGCTGAAACTAGATACTCTATGCTATGCCCCTCTTTAATACACTTGCGAATGTAGCTGGCAGATATGTTCATTAGCGGTGCATCAAATATAGTCACAGACTTGTGCGTACCTAAATCTCCATGTTCGTAATTTGGTCTACGGTAGACATATATTTTATGATCCGATAATATCTTTTCGTAGTTTTTCCATCTGTGCAAACTGCCAATATTGTCAGAACCCATGATGAGAACAAAGTCTCTTTTGGGATGCTTTTCACCCAAATAAGCTAAGGTATCAATGGTATAAGAAGGCTTAGGTAATTCAAATTCGATCTTGGAGGCCTTGAGCGCAGTATTACCTTCTATGGCTAGCTGCACCATATGTAAGCGGTCATAATCCTTGGCCAATGATTTTCTTTCTTTAAGGGGATTCTGTGGAGTGACTACTATCCATACTTCATCAAGATCTGTCTGGGTAGCCATAAAGTTAGCAATGATTAAGTGCCCTACATGAATGGGATTGAACGACCCAAAAAATAATCCTGTCTTCATTGTTCTAACATTCGATCTAAAGTGGATTCGAAATCTTTTGTCATTTTTTCGATTTCTTTATCTTTTAGCATATCATCATTTTCATCTATCACATCTACTAGCCATTGCCCGTCTTTTTGTACCAAAATTAATTTTTCAGTAAAGCTGGTTTTGTCTTCTTTGTAGGTGCAGGTACACTCCGCAGTCAATGAACCTTTGGACTGCTTACATCGAACATTTTCAATTTTGAATGGTAATGGTTCGGTGTTTTCTTGATCTGGAAAGATCATACCCTTTATCGTATCGATCATAGCTACTGTCTCTGCTGTGCTATAACGCTTCGCTAAATCGTAGTCATTGTGATGGTAGTAGTTCTCCAGCCATATTCTTGCCACACTTGAAGGTGTATTGACTTTTGCTTCCTCAGATGAGGACGCACAAGATCCGAATAGGATAAAGCAAGTAATCAGTATGCTTGCGAATTTTCTCACGCACTCACACTTAACATGACAGGCATCACAAGCATTAGGATATCCTCTTCATCTTCAGCAGAACCTGGTTTTAAAATTCCTGCACGATTTGGTGTAGACATTTCCATGCTTATTTCTTCTACTGTCAATACGTTGAGCATTTCAGCTAAGAACTTTGCGTTGAAGCTGATTTGCATCGGATCGCCCTCGTAAGTGCAAGTCAACTGCTCAGTCGCTTCATTAGAAAAATCCTTGTCTTGCGCATTGATAGTCAATGAACCGTCCGCTATAGTAAAGGTAACCTGATTGGTAGTTTGATTAGCATAGAAAGCGATACGCTTTAAGCTGCTATGTAGGTCAGCTCTATTTACAATCATTCGGTTTGGATTATCCACCGGAATAACCGCATTATAATCTGGGTATCTGCTGTCAATCAATCTACAAATCATTTGTACGCCATCACTAACAAAAAAGGCATTTGATTTATTGAAGGCGATCTTAATATCATTCCCAGATTTAAGGCTACCTTTTAGTTGAGCTAAGACCTTCTTAGGAACTATAAATTGAGATACGATTTCACTCTTGATTTTATTGTATGTGTATTTGACTAGCTTATGTGCATCAGTAGCGACCATGACAATCTTGTCAAAGTCAAGCTGAAACAATACACCCGACATAGCAGGACGCAGCTCATCATTACTGGTAGCAAATAGTGTCTTCCCAATTCCATTGATCAATGACTTTGCTGGAATGCTAATCTCATCTACTTCAAATGCTTCAGGTGTCTTAGGAAAATCCGAAGCATCCTCTCCTGCCATTTTGTATTTACCCGTAGAAGAAGTGATCTCAATCCCATAAGTATCCGTATCCGCTCTAAACGTAATCGGCTGCTGAGGTAAAGATTTCAATGTCTCCGTTAGTATTTTAGCAGGAACAGCTATTTCGCCGCTTTCAGAGCCCGTTACCTCCACTTCAGTGATGATCGTGGTCTCTAAATCTGAGGCTTTAATGATTAGAGTATTGCCTTCCAAAGTGAAATGGTAATCCTCAAGAATGGGCATAACCACATTGGTACCAATGGCTCCACCAGCCAATTGTAGTTTTCTGAGCAATTCTGTGGAAGAAACACTAAAAGTCATAGGTATTAAATTAAATTATTCGATACAAAAATAGCATTTTTGCATGCCTTTGCCATTTAATTACTCCCTCAAATCACAAATAGTTTCCGATTGAAGGCAACATATTACGAAAAAAAGCAATGCCAGACAGAACAAATCCCCCAAATATATACAAAGTAACTAAGATTGACTTTCCCCAACCTGAGCTTCAAACGCTACCTAATGGTGCTCCATTATGGGTTTTAAACGCTGGTAATCAGGATATCATCAAACTAGATCTCTTTTTTCAGGCTGGTAGGCCGTTTGAGCAGAAGAAGCTAGTAGCCAGAGGAACTTCTAAGCTTTTACTTGAAGGAACTCTAAGGCAGTCTTCAAATGAATTAGCGGAAATATTGGATTATCACGGAGCATCCTTGAATAGCCCCGTCGATTTGGATACTTCAAGCTTGATTCTTTACTGTCTCGGCAAGCACTTCCCTAAAATGCTGGACTTGCTAAGTGAAATATTGGCGGAACCCAGCTACAAGGAAGATGAGCTAGAGCTATTCAAGACCAACACGATCCAAAAGCTTAAATACAATAATTCAAAAGCTGATGTCCGGGCATATCGCCAAATCACGGAATCTATATTTGGATCAGATCACCCCTATGGATATAATAGCTCCGTGGATATGATCCATGCCGTCAATCGCAACGATCTTTTGGATCATTTTGATCGACTTTACAATGGAAACAATTGCACCCTTATGGTCAGCGGGCGGGTTACTCCGGCAGTTCTCGACTTGATTCATACAAAATTAGGTAAAGTACTCCGCAAAGGAGAAAAAGCTAGCCCAAAGCTTATCGGAGAAAACAATAAGCCAGTCAGAATATTAGATCATGACCCTCATGCTATACAGACCTCTATCAGAGTAGGAAAAAAAATGTTCAGCAGAGATCATGAAGACTACGAAGGAATGTATGTACTGAATACCATCTTGGGGGGCTACTTCGGCAGTAGACTGATGATGAATATCAGAGAGGTCAAAGGATACACTTATAACGTATTTTCATCTCTTGACACTATGCGCTTTGATGGGTACTTTTATGTGGGCACAGAAGTCGATAATGAGTATGCAGACAAAACATTAGTGGAAATATACCACGAGATGGAACGTTTAAAAGTTGAGCTCGTTGATGATATAGAATTGGAAATGGTAAAAAACTATTTGATGGGCAACCTACTCACGCTGGTTGATGGTCCTATGAACTCTTCTGAAGTAGTAAAATCTTTTTTGATAAATGAGATTCCATTCAGTAGTTTCAATCAATTGATCTTTAAAATTCAGACCATAAAAGCCGAGGAATTACGTACTTTAGCAGTCAAATATTTAAATCGGGAAAGCATGTGGGAAGTTATTTCTGGGGGAATTAGGGATTAGATCAATATATATTGGAAAAATCTTAATATTGTCTTTACATTTATCGCAAAATATACTTCCTACTGAAGTTTTATACCTTTTCGGGTAATTAGCGCTTACTTTTAACACATAAATGAAATTATTTAATTTTTTCACTCAAGAGGTGGCTATTGATTTAGGCACGGCAAATACCCTAATCATTGAGGATGGTGTCATCGTCATTGATGAGCCTTCTATTGTAGCTATCAATAGACGAACAGGCGAAACTATAGCAGTCGGTAACAAGGCCATGCAGATGCATGAAAAAACCCACGAAAATATAAAGACGATTCGACCTCTCAAGGATGGTGTGATTGCAGATTTTACGGCTGCAGAAAGCATGATCGAGGGGATGATAAAAATGATAGGTAGTAAGAAGAAATTCTTTACCCACATGAAGATGGTGATCTGTATCCCATCGGGTATTACCGAAGTAGAAAAAAGAGCTGTTTTCGAATCTGCTGATCACGTAGACTCCAAAGAAACCTACTTGATATATGAGCCGATGGCTGCTGCACTTGGTATAGGACTAGATGTAGAAGAGCCTATTGGGAATATGGTGATTGATATAGGAGGTGGTACCACGGAGATTGCCGTTATCGCATTATCAGGAATCGTATGTGACCAATCTATTCGTACTGCAGGAGATGAATTTACCGAGGACATCATGGACTACATGAAGCGTCAACACAATATTCTGATCGGTGAGCGTACTGCCGAGCAGATCAAGATCAACGTTGGGTCAGCTTTGGTAGACTTAGAGAACCCGCCAGAAGACTACGCCGTCAACGGTCGTGACTTGATGACAGGTATCCCAATGCAGATCGTAATTCACTATAGAGAAATAGCAGAAGCACTAGATAAGTCTATTGCAAAGATAGAAGAAGCTATCTTAAAGGCGTTAGAAATGACACCACCAGAGTTAGCCTCCGATATCTATAAAACAGGAATTTATCTGACTGGCGGAGGTGCCTTACTCAGAGGATTAGATAAGCGAATTGCATACAAGACTAAACTAAAAGTGCACGTAGCGGAAGACCCTTTGAAGGCCGTGGTTAGAGGTACTGGCATTGCGCTTAAAAACACGGATCGCTTTTCATTTTTGATCGATAGAAATAGCGTTTAGCCTTATTTAGTACCGATTGATCATAATGTAGGTCACAAGCTCTACATCTCTTTTCTAAGCTAGAGATAATTTCTTAATTTTAGCACTTAATCCTTTGGTATAACTTAGTATGCGGAACCTAATATTGCTTTTTGTCAAGTATGGCAATATTTTTCTTTTCATTTTCTTAGAATTAATTTGCCTGGCTTTGGTAGCTAGGTATAACGCGGATCAGCATGAGATATTTGTCAACTCGGCTAATATATTTTCAGGAAAGCTGTACGGCAGTGTTGATGGTCTAAAGCAGTATTTCAAACTAAGTGCTGTATCTGATAGCCTAGCCAAGGAAAATGCCCGATTAAGAAAAATACTATACAACAGCGACATCGATAAAATTGCACGGCGAGATTCAATGCTAGATTTAGATAGCAGCTTGCAGTACTCCTACATAACTGCCAAGGTGATCAATAACTCCATCAACCTTAACAATAATAAAATTACAATTGACAAAGGAGCCAACTCGGGAATCAAAAAACGGATGGGTGTCATCAATGCCGATGGCGCTGTTGGAATTATAAAGGAAGTCAACGATAACTTTGCCGTAATACTTTCCATCTTACATCGAAGTGTAAAAATTAGTGCTGCTGTAAAAAGTAAAGGCTATTTCGGATCACTTCAATGGACTGGAAACGATCCTACCGAATTAGAATTAGAAGACATATCTAGACATGCTGACATTAGCATTGGAGATACTATAGTCACTAGTGGATACTCGGTGAAGTTTCCTCCAAATCATACGCTGGGCATTATCGATACTTTCTGGTTGGAGTCAGGAAACGATTCCTATGCCATCAAGGTCAAGCTCAATAATGACATTAGCAATTTGCAATACGTCTATGTTGTAGACAACTTATTAGCTGAAAAACAAAGCCAGATTGAAGAAGCGACCATAAATGAATAGTATCACCTCCAAAATCATATTTCGATTTGCGCTATTGATGTTACTACAGGTGGCAGTGTTCAAACAGTTCACCCCAAGCTGGGGCTACGGCGTTTATTTTCACACTTTGATATATCCCATCTTCATTATTATACTTCCTTTCAGATTAAGTAAAATTAATGTCATTCTCTTGGGTTTTTTGTTTGGGATCATCCTAGATATGTTTTACAGTTCGCCTGGTGTACACGCTAGTGCCTGCGTCTTTACGGCCTTTATCAGGCCCACTGTACTTGCTATGGTCAAGCCTCAAGCTGAATACGACATCCTGCACAGTCCCACTATTTCACAGTATGGCTTCGTTTGGTTTGCTGCTTATAGTGCGATCATGCTATTTGTACATTTACTATTTTACTTTTCAGTCGAAGCATTTACCTTTGTATATATAGGGCAAATATTGTTAAAAACTTTTGCCAGCTTCATCGTGTCTTATTTTTTGATTATCTTATTTCAGTTTATCACCAATCCCAAGTAATTGTCATCTCATCACGCTAATAGACAGTATTTGATCCAAGGGCTTTTTGTCCTAGGGGCCTTTCTATTGATGGCAAAGACAGCACAAATACAACTCCTAGACAGCAGCTATCGAGATAAAGCTCAGACAGCGACGATCAATAAATATGTGCTCTACCCTTCTCGAGGACTAGTCTACGATCGCAATGATATCCTCCTGACATACAACCAACCCATCTACGAACTGATGGCCACATACCGGCAGATCGACCCAGATATGGATATTACAGCATTTTGCGAGATACTTGATATAAGTGAGGAAGACTACGAAAAAAGAATAAATAAAAAATGGGGACGTAGATATTCTAAGTCGGTTCCGTTTTCATTTATGCGTAGATTATCTGCACCTGTCTATGGCAAACTGCAAGAAAGTCTGCACGAGTTTCCAGGATTTTATGTGCAAAAGAGAAATATTAGAGGCTATCGAGACTCCATCGCCTCTCACGTCCTGGGGTATATTAGTGAAGTTAATGCAGATCAGATTGACAAGAATGATATCTATGCTCCTGGAGATTATATCGGATCTACAGGCCTAGAGTCTTATTATGAAGGTCAACTCAGGGGTAAGAAGGGAATCAAGTACCAGCTCAAAGATAATCTCGGACGTATCGTCGGCGACTATAAAGATGGCAGCCTCAATCAAAACGCGGTATCGGGCAAAGATTTGAAGATCAGTATTGATGCAGAGCTGCAAAAATATGGGGAACTCTTGATGCACAACAAGCTCGGAAGTATCGTGGCTATCGAACCTTCTACTGGAGAAATTCTCACCATGCTGAGTGCGCCTACCTATAATCCAAACGAATTGAGCATTAGTAGAGAACGCGGTGACCTATTCAAAAATCTAAATGAAGATCCGCTCAAACCCTTTTTCAACAGAGCCGTCTCCGCTAAATATCCGCCGGGTTCTTTGTTCAAGCCCATCGTTGGCTTGATCGCGCTACAAGAAAAAACTTGGGCCTTCAATCGTTACGTGGCATGCTCAGGTGCATATTGGAATGTGAATCGTTTTTTGGGTTGCCACAACCATACAGCAGCCTTCAATATGGGTAAAGCTATTCAGTTTTCGTGCAACTCTTACTTCTGCGAGACTTTCAAAAGTATTATTGACAAAGAGGGTTTTCACAATCCCAATAAGGGTCTCGATTTATTCAATTCGTACCTCTATGAGTTTGGATTGGGTAGGACTTTGGATGTAGATTTCCAACCAGAAAAGAGCGGTAACATACCGACGACCAAATACTACGATAAGCTATACGGAGGACGTTCCTGGCGTAGTCCTACTATTGTTTCTCTGGGCATCGGTCAGGGAGAACTACAGTTGACGACACTACAGATGGCCAACCTTGCATCTACTATTGCCAATCGTGGCCATTATTACACGCCCCACTTGGTCAAAGATTTTATCAACAGTGATTCGGAAATAAATCAGCAGTATACCACACCTAAGTCTGTGAGTATAGACTCTAGCTATTTCGAAAATGTGATCACGGGTATGGCAAACGTGACAGTAGGTGGGACTGCTACTTGGTCACACATTTCAGATATCGAGATTTGTGGTAAGACGGGTACCGCCCAGAATCCGCACGGAAAGGATCACTCCATATTTTTTGCTTTTGCCCCGAGAGAGAATCCCCAAATTGCCATCGCTGTTTACGTTGAAAACGCTGGAGATGGAGGCGCATTCGCCGCACCGATCGCTAGTCTGATGATCGAAAAATTTCTCAAAAAAGAGATCCGGGCCAATCGTGAGTATATGGAAAATTATATCCTGAGATCAAATCTGCTTCCTAAGAGTTAGGAGGATTTGGGGCCTACCTGACTGCGCGGAAAGCTGCGTCAGGTCGTTATGTTTCGTAGCTCGTTATTCACTCGGCCCAGCGCATCGATGCCTGCCCGACTGGCTAGGCGGGAAAAATCGATACTTGGTCTGAGGCAAAAAAGCCTCACTACTGCACAGCACTAGTCCAAGAAAAAGTTTAGGTTAAATCTTCTTAACATTTGAGTGTCAGATTTTTATACCACTGTGAATCTTGCTTGCCGAGACAAGTTTGTCTCGGTTTCCTCCTTAAATATGTCCACTGGACATATTTTGCTGCGCATCAGTCGGTCACAACCAAGATAGGTTTATTGTTTTAACTGTCATACAACAAGAACAAGTTAAAATAAAATAGAATACGTACTTTAGAGGCTACAAAATAAAGATATATATGCTTGTTTCTGCGATAGTCGCCATGGATAAGAATAAGGTAATCGGTGTCAATAATGAGATACCGTGGTATCTCCCTGCAGACTTTAGATATTTCAAAAGGAAGACGATGGATCACCATATCATCATGGGTCGCAAGTGCTTTGATTCCATAGGCAAGCCACTACCGAAACGTACCAATATCATACTCACACGAAATCCCTATTTTATTGCAACAGGCTGCCTCGTCTACCATACCCTAGAGGAGGCTCTAAGTTTTGCCTATGACAATAAAGAAGAAGAGTGTTTCATTATTGGAGGTTCGGAAATATATAAGCTAGCTTGGAAATATCTAGACCGATTGTATATCACAAAAGTGGATACAGAGGTGAGCATTAAAGAAGGAGACGATGTGGTTTATTTTCCAGACTTGGAAGTAGATAAATGGCAAGAAGTTAGCTCCAAAACTAAAGAGGCTGATGAAAAAAATGAACATAACTACACCTTCAAGGTCTACGAACCGTATCATAAAGAATAAAAGCACATCATGAACGAGGTAGAGTGGCTAAAAATCACGTTTTCATTTTTAGACTTTTCCATATCTGTTGGAGAGATCTTAGGCCTTATTATTACCGTAGTACTCGTCGGTTTTTTATACCTTTTGGTGGTAAGACGGATCTTGCCTTGGTATTATACCTTTGATAGTGGTGTAGATGCAGGCCAAAAGAAAAGTAATCAAAGGATCATTGTTTCTATTTTTGTTTTAGCTCTCATAATAGGTTTTCTAATATTTTTAAGAGCAGATTTACTCCTCTATTCGCATAATAATTTTGAGATTCGCATTACCAAAATTTTTGAAGGCTTACTCATCTTACAGCTGGCTAGACTCCTCGACAGAACCTTATCTAGAGTTTTAGCAAATAGTTATCAAAAGAGCCATCCCGATGAGGATACCATCAAAAATACAAACCCAAACCAAGTTGCGGGTAAGACTATTCAGTATATAGTCTATATAGCAGCATTATTATACGCCGTACGCACCTTGCATTTTGATTTCTCACATGAGGTGGCTAGCGTAAAATTATCGATCAGCGGTATTCTGGTAGCTATACTTATATTGCTAATAGCTAGACTATTAGTTTGGATTTTCACTCAGATAGTGATGGATGGATACTATAAGAGAAAAGGAGTCAATACTGGATCTCAGTATGCCATCAATCAGCTGATTAAGTATGTCTTTTTTGTTGTTGCCGTTTTATTAGCCTTAGACAATATGGGTATACAAATGACGGTACTATGGGGAGGAGCTGCAGCGCTGCTGGTTGGTATCGGTTTGGGACTTCAGCAGACTTTTATGGACTTTTTCTCTGGTGTTATTCTCCTTTTTGAAAGGAGTGTAGAGGTAAGCGATGTGGTATCAGTGGATGGCCTGGTAGGTACCATTACCCAGATTGGACTACGTACTTCCAACCTTTTAACAAGAGAGAATATCAATATCATTATACCGAATTCCAAATTGACGGTAGACAATGTGACTAATTGGTCTCACTTTACTGAGCACGTTAGATTTTCAGTAGCCGTTGGAGTAGCGTATGGAAGTGATACCAAAAAGGTCAAAAAGATTTTGATGGGTGTGGCCAATGAAAATCCTTACATCATGACTACGCCTAGTTCGTTCGTGCGCTTTGTAGATTTCGGAGATTCTTCTTTAAATATGGAGCTCCACTTTTGGACCAAAAATCTACTGATCGCAGAGGATATAAAGTCAGATCTCAGATTTGCCATCAATGATGCATTCATAGAGAAAGACATAGAGATTCCATTCCCGCAACGTGTCTTACATAATAAGGGTGGTAAAGGTGAAGCGTAATTTCAAATAATACATTTTTTTTCCTAAGAGTTTTTTTCGCAAAATTCTCCAGCTTCTCTACTAGAAGTGAAACTATTCCAACTGAATTATTATATCACTTTATACAAGTTTACCTAAAATTGGTAAATTTTGCAAATCGCTTTGACTATTAGATTAATATGATTTTTTCTCTTGCTTAGAGATTCGGTCCATGCATATCCATAGTGCTGACGTAGGAGGCATTCTGTGATCATGCGGTGTTATAGGTCTACCTTCTTAACTAGCTTTTTGTAATCGATACGGCTTTAAAAATGAAGAATATTTAAGTTTAAATTCCGTTGATAGTTTATAAGCCAAGTTTTTAGTTATTTCTCTTCTGTATTTAATTACATCATTTAAAAGTTGAGGAGATACTTTGATTCTTTAAATTCGCTACAACGTACCTGAGTATGTCTCGTCTCTGCGACGAAGGAAGCTGATATGAGATCATACTTTTTGTTATGACTAGTTCCCTTTAGAAAACTCTATCAACTTTCAATAATTTTAAAATTTACACATCTATTTATAGCTTCTTCTTCATTATTGTTTGAGGAATTAATTTCTCCTTTACCAATTCTCAAAACTCTTGTACGACTTAACCCCTTTTTCTTTAAATAATTAAAAGCATTTTCTGCTCTTTTTTCAGAAAGCTTTTGATTAGAGATATCACTTCCAACAGCATCTGTATAGCCTATTATCTCCAAATTATATGAAGGGTTGCTCTTAAAATAATCAAATAGTTTATCCAATACAATTTTTGAATCCAAAGTCAAAATTGCAGAATTTGACTCAAAATAGATATTTTCAAAATTTGATTTGTCTGATTTTATATCTTTTTTAAGATCATGTTTGTCTGCTTTAGGGTTAGAGACTGGTGCTTTCGTAAGAGACAAGTTTCTAAATATTTTAGATGAATTTTCGGGGTTTTCTGGAACCCCCACTTTTTTCCCTAAGAGCTGCGTATCCCCTATTTGACGATCGTTGAATATACCGAATATTAAATAACGCTCACCACCCCTTGCCTTGTAATACTTATCCAATACTTGCCATTTTTCTTTATAGTTGAATTGCAGTGCTGGTGTAACCAAATTTTCAGATAGAATCTGATTTTTAACAGGCAAAGTTACAGAAGTTGGAATGCGTTTAGGAATTTCGTTTTTACCAAAATAAACTTGTAAATCCATATGAGCGTTTGTAGCTTGAGATGAAGACTTCATTTCAAATGAGAATTTATAAATTGCATCCTTTTCAAGCTCTTCGAAAAAATAGACCTGTGCATATTCAAAGTGATTTGTGACGTTTTCTTTCACCCAGACTTGTTTACGTGGATCGAATTGTAAATATAACACTTTGTCAATTTCGACTAAACTGAGTTCCGCCTGATTAGGACTTTTCCAATACTTTAATCTTTTTGTGCTATCCAGCGTATTAATATGTCCATCATTATCACTTGTCGCCAAAATTGTTTCCTCATAGTTTCCGTCAATTAAATTTTGAGTAAAACCAAATTCACAAAATGTGACAAAAAACAAGAAAATAAATAATTGGCATGAGTAAACTCTCATTTGTTTATTTTTTAATTAGTCATACGGATAATTATAGGCTGCGTCTCTGCGACGAAGGAAGCAGATATGCTGTCCTATATAATGTTAGCTGCTGGCCCTAATATTTTAAAACTTCACTTACAAACTCTATCCACTTATACTTTAATATGCTGTCATCTATATAATAGTCAGGTTGAATTCCTTTGCCATCAATAGCCATATGTGGAATTCGCTTACTTCTTGATAGGCTATAGCCTAATTGATATTCATTGCAAGGCGAATTTACTGCATGCACATTAGATATATCTAACACACCAGCAGTTGTATGACCAAATAGTTTGACTTTTTTACTTTGCTTAGCAGCTAATAAAAATTGCTCGGCTGTACTTCCATTATTTTCGTGAATTAATATGCCAATATTTTGGGGATAGGTATATATCTTATCATAGGTCTCCAACTCAACATCCGTGGAGTCGAGATTTACCCATGTTTCAAGATTGTTAGATAATTTGTCATAAGCATCATTAAAGAATTTTATTTCTTCATCACTAAAATTAGCCTCCTTAAGATTGGTCAGATCTTTCATCCTTTGATTATTCAAGGGTGTGGAATAAAACTCCAAACCTACTATTCTAATTGGATTGGTATAGAGTATTGGCATCAAATTGCTATAGCATCGATCCGATCCGCCGCCATTATTTCGAATATCAATGATCAGATTTTCAGTGTTTGTGATGGTCTCAAAATTTGTAGCAATAACACTGTCAATATGTGTTTTAAATCTGGAATTAAAAGATGGAATTCTTAAATAAGCAGTCTTTTCATCTAACACTTCAAAAAATGTTTCATTGGAAACCATCGCTTTCGAGTAACGTTCAATTTCGGGGCTGTTTGTTTTTTTAGGATGAAGTCGTTCAAAATTAACAAAACCTGATTGAATATAATTTGCTTCCCAAAGTTCTGTAGTACTAAATGTTTGTTTTGAATGATCTTGCATATAATAGACAAAGGAGTTGTCCGCTTCAATTGTAAATTTAATTTGACCTTCCCTCCAGTAAACTCCATCAGCTTCAATAATAAATCCGACATAGCGATCGTCAATTTTTTTAATTCCTATTTTATAGGGATCTGACACCCAGATTCCCTCGAAGTCTAATTGACTTTTCGATTTAAGATAGGTTTCAAAATCAGTGAGTTGAATATCTACTTTTGGGGAGGTACTATATTTTTTAATTATTTCTTCTTTACTTAATTCAGTCTTGTTCCTCGAATCTTTTTGATTCAGCATTTCTAAACCAATGTGTCCTGACCTGAAGAACGATAGCCATTCATTCATGATGGTTGCGCAGGTTTCTTGATCTTCTACCTCCGTTATTTTGTTCAAAATAGCGTATGTATGATTTTTATACGCTTGAGCTCCTTTGGTTTCGATAGCATAAGTATATCCTGCGTCATTATTCTCAAAAGTATTTTTAAGCCAATCGAAATTCGATTCGCAATTGCAATTCTGTGATATCGCGTTGAAGGGTGCAATTAAAATTGCTAATAATAATAATAATAGATTTTTCATTCCTAAGGACTTTTCATTAGAAGACGAATAAACTTTCTTTTTGTTACAACCTAAACTTTTAATATGCTTGCAGCAACGTGTCGGCGATATCTGGCGGATTTGGTGCTAGCCAATCTGACATGATTATCGCATGTTAGCAGCTGGCTATTTTATCTATTTTTATTAATTCAACATATTTTACCTGCCAGTACTATTTCCTATCTTCAAATTCATAAGGTTTAAGTCTTTCTATAATTTTGCTAATATCATTTGCAAGTAATATTCGTTTCGGTGTATTGCCCTCTTTTTCATAAGTGTATTCGAAATGAATAGAACCAAAATCTTCATCATTTAAAGACCATATTAAAAATCCATATGGTTCGATACATTTAGCTAAGCCTAAGTAACGTTTATTCTTTATCCACAAATCACTTACCATTCTTCCTTTCCAGTAAGTTTCAAAATTGAGGAGCTCAATGAAGTTATCAACTATTATTTTAATTGTTGAGTTTTTGTACAAAAAGCCTTCATGAAAATCAGTCTTAATTTGGAATTCTACACCAGAAGTATCGGTGAAATAACCTTTGTTAAATATTTCAAAATCGTTCGGAATTAAAATCCCAAGTCTATTGGACAAACTTTTAAAATCTAATCTCTCTTTCAATTCAATAATTAATTATTACACTATAGACCCTTGCTTGCTGAAAAGGGCCCGTGTACCTGCCGTGACACTCCGAGCCGAGCATGATTTTTTAGCACTATTTTACGATATTCTTTTCGTCAAAATACGCAATAAAAATCATTCAGTTTAGCAAAGGTGGCATGGACATGGTACACCGTGTTATACTCCGCCTTTCAAGCGGGTAAGCTTTCTGCTTTGCTCCCTCACTATCTTACATATGACTTTGGTGAAGCATAGTCCAGTTTTTCACTCTTCCTCATGAATAATCGGGAAATAAACAAGACTTATTGTTGACACAATATTTTCTTGATAAGTAACCCATAAATACTTTCCACCTGCTTTAAAATCAACTAAACAAGGTTTGTCTAGACAATAAATTATTGTTCCACTATCTCTAACCTTTATACTTTTAGACGGCTCCCCAAATAAAGATAAAATTACTTTTAAATTTTTACCCTCCAAACAATTTAATTCCAAATATGCTTCGTTTCTATTGTCGTATAATTCAATATCATCTAGAATTTTCAATTTAAAAAGATATTCCTCTTCTTGAGACCAATGACCCCTCAGAAATTCATAATATTGATTACAAATATCAGTTTCTTTTGATAGATTCTTCTTAGAACAAGAGAAGCAAGATATCAATAAAAATAAAGCTATTACTCTCATCTTAATTATGTTTTTGAATTTTAAATGTAGACATGGATTGTCCAATTTGCACCACTAATAAATACAGTCCAGAAGGTAAGCTTTCTGATATATGTAGCTGATCAGTAAAATTTCCACTACCATACTTACCTTTATGTTCTGTAGATATTAATCTTCCTGCAACATCAAAAATTTGAAACGTAATATCAAAAGATTTATCTAATTCGAAATTAATATTAATTTTGTTATATAAAACTGAATTTGGTCAAATATTAATTTTATGATAATCTTTAACATTATCAACTGAGGTTGTGCACAATGAAAAGCTTTTTCCTATTGGTGGTGCACATCTAGTGGAAGCAATTGGTAATGCCGTATTACTTTCAACTAATGCATGAGTCCCTCCCTCACCATCTTCAGTTGATATACCTTGTCTATCGCCTGTATTTAGCTGCCAATACATAAGTTTAGTATCTGGAATAGCATGTTTAAGGTCATGACAATGTCCTAATTCGTGTAGGACAACTGAGTAAAAATCAAATAGATTTGAATTTAATCCTGGTGGAGTACTGTCATCAAAATGCCACCCTGCAGATCCAATCTGGGTAACATCTTCTCTAATTTTAATATCTAAATCGAAGTAATAACCTAAAATTGTATCGGGTTCTCCTAGAGCTGGAACACCAAAACATCTTTCAATTCTTCGAATTGCAGAAGCAGTTGAGCCGAAACTTGAACCTATAAATTCTGTGGAATCAGCCATGTAGATTAAATTTACAGTATCATTTGGATTTTCTGTATTTAAATTTGAGGTGCCTAATAAATCCCAATCTATTCCTGTGATTTGAGTCCAATCGTATAAAGCATCCCCAACTGTTTTCAATGCCATAGAGTTGTTGGCAATTGTAGTATCTACTTGAAAATTGTATTTACTATTTCCAAATACATCACCCAAATATACCCAATGCGCTAATCCATTATTTCTATAATTATCAACCGCATACCTAATCTCAAGTGGCTGTGGACTAATACAAGAGACTCCGCTTACATTTAATACATAAAAGTTTCCAGATTCAGCTGGAGGAGTCATTATAGTCGCTTCTAAAGAAGGTACTCGAACTTCAATTCTACTATTCCGTCCATTGAAAAATATCCAATGGTTGTGCTGTCATAAAGGTCATTCCACCATCATCTGCATTAGGAAACATAACTGTCCCCTGAAGAGTATCAAATCCAGATCCTAAGATGGTTAATATATCACCTGTACCTGCTGTCAAAATGGTATCCGCTTATAAAATTGCACATGGAGTTCTTGTTTCAATAATGTTTGATACTTCGACTTTGTCGAATGGAAAACAACAGTTCGATTATTGTTCAGATGCTATGCAATTTTTCCAATAAAAACGCTTCCATCCATAGCAAACTCATCAAGTGAGACTTCACCTATTTCTGAAAAAAAATCAATTGTTAAATCAACTCTAACAAGTCTTTGAAAATTTGTAGTTAAATCAGTAAACATGCTACCATTATTACAATCTGAGGTTATTGACACTTTTACTGTAGTGGGATTATGATATTCAATTAACATTTCATAAACATCATTTTCCGTAAATTGTAGATCGATTAACAACTATTCCTTCATTATCAACAATATTATCTCCAAACACGCTATTAGAATACTTAATGAATAAATCTGCACTAGCGAATTTTATATTTTCTAAATTTGTTTTCGCAAGTATATCAAATGCAATTCTATCGCCATTAATATCAATATTATCGAAATCGTACTCAACTATATTAGTATTATTTCTTTTATTAATCGAAGAGCTATATTCTTCAATAAAATTTACCAATTCAATTCTTTTTCGCATGCGTAAAAGAAGAGCCCTACAATTAAAATAATAAATAAACTTTTTAAATTTTTCATTTTATAATCAATTTAAGTTAACAATCATCCATTTTGCCTTCATTGGCTATAACGAATGATTGCGGAGTATGACAGCAGGGAATATTCCGTCATATATAGTGTTAGCATTAGTACTTTATAAACTTATGTAATTGGATAACGCCATTTTCGCTCATAGTCATTAGAACATATGTCCCTATGGCCAAATTTGAAATATCTATTTTTGCATTAAATTTTCCTTGCTTGACTTCTTGTCCAATTAAATTATATATTTTAAATTTTGAACAATTTTGAACGTTTTTCCCTGTAAGTAAAATGAAATTTTTAGATGGATTTGGTGAGATTTGAATTACGTCTTCATTAAGATATTCTACAGCGGTTGATTGATCGTTAAATTCAAAAGTATGAGCAAAAGACTTGTTATTCAAAGTACATTCAACCTTCCAAGTTCCGAACGGCTCTGAATCTTTTAAGAGATATTCTCTTGAATTCCAATACCATTCAAATGAATTCTGATTATTAAAAGTGTTGAAACTGTCGAAAAGTGTATTATCTGGTCTATAAATATTCGTTACGGCTATATCACCCACTATATAGTTTGTTAAATATACACCCACATAAAGATTGTCATTAGGTAGGAATTCATTCTTAAACGATGAAATCTCTTCAGTCGGTCCGCATTCTATATTAGGTTGAACAGAATGTGTTAAGACTGCATTTACCTTAGGGTTGGAGTAGATCGGTTGTTCGTCCCACAGGGACTCGGAATTTAAGTTATTGCAACTTCCCTGAAATGGGTCAAGTAGTTCATCATTTTCATTATAATATTCAATATGAAGATGAGCACCTGTTGAAAATCCTGAACTTGCAACAATTCCTAAATATTCTCCTTTTTCTATTGTTTCTCCAACAGATTTTGATGTTAAACTACCTGATTTAAGGTGTCCATACCACATAGTCGAACCATCTTCGTGTTGAACGTACACTGCATTCCATACTCCATTTGGTATACAATTAGTATCAGCATTGCCATCTTGCTTCAAGACTATGGTGCCTTTAAACATGTTGACTACATATGCAAGATTATTATCGTAAAGATACCATGCAAAAGGAAATGTAAAAAAATCACTTCCTTTGTGATTGTCATAAGATTTGTTTGAACAGTTATAGTCCTGGAATTGATTTGTTGGATCATGATCGACATAGGAAGACATTCCATAAAAGTCATTATATCCAGAAATTGAATCAAAGCGTAAAGGGAAAATCAAGTCATCTACAATTTTTCTTTGCAAATTGCAATTCTTTTCCAGTTTCAGTTTTTTTCTATTTTCATTAACTTGATAAATTATTTTCGCTCTTTCGATTTCTGATAGGCAAGGTTTTGTTCTTAATAGATTATTGCCAACACCATTGTTTTGTGCCAACGCTAACTTTGGTAGAATTAATATTATAAGAATAAGTATGTGAATGTTTAAATATTTCATGTTTAGTATGCTTTAATTTTTTTATTAATGCTAACGGATCGGCTGCGGGAGTCGTGACGAAGGAGCGATTCCCTGATCACAGCATGTTATACGGCGTATTTATATTGATTATTGCCATGTTTTAATTCCTATCATATTATTCATGATTAAATAAGTGTTGACTATTAAAAAT
>Ga0209187_1000337_pt1 | contig 90400 bp, 71 predicted proteins | sample BantaG_FD_187430 | JGI IMG/M metagenome (GOLD analysis project Ga0209187, IMG submission 187430) | Marine algal microbial communities from Bantry Bay, Ireland - BantryBay_4 metaG (SPAdes) (version 2) | ecosystem: Host-associated > Algae > Red algae > Unclassified | place: Bantry Bay, Ireland...
CGGGGTTCTTGGGCCGAAGTTCAAGCGGGTTTTCTTGGTCGGAGTCAGCGGGGGCGGGAACGAGTTCGGAGTAGGTCTGCAACTATGAGGGCCGCGAGTTCGACTCGCGGACCCGACTGGTTGTGGGCTGGGCGGCGTGGTTGGGGCCGAGTTCCGAGGGCGGGTTCATGAGGGGAGTTTCGGAGTTCTTAGGCCGGCGTTCAAGCGGGTTTTCTTGGTCGGAGTCAGCAGAGCGGGAACGAGTTCGGAATCCGCCGCAACAAGTTATTCTTCGGACTCGTATACCATCACCTGTTGCAGTTAGTCAACTACTTTCAGCCTGATTTGATCCGCACGACTAACCGTATATTGACAAAATTCTGTTAGTATACTTATCGTATACTAACATGGAAAAAATACCGGAGCCGTTAGATAGGGCGTTTCGAAAGCGAATGGTTGAGGCGAAATTGGATCCTCAAGCGAGGCGGAGGTGGTTGAAGTGGCTTCGGTTCTACATTGATTTTTGTCTGAAGTATGGGTTTGCGCCACGGGAACGATCTAGTTTGGCGTCTTTTTTGCAGAAGTTGGAAGGCAAGGGGCAGTCGGAAGAACAGCTTGAGGAAGCGGGTCGAAGTCTGGATTTGTTTTATGAGATTGTGCCCAGCTTTGACGGTCCGGGGGCGGCGGAGGCGACACAAGCTGAGGGTAGCAGGTCGGTGAGTCCTTCGCCGCGCGCCCGGGAGTGGGATCCCGTGTTTGCGCAGTTGGAGGAGGTGATGGCGTTGCGTCAGCTGGCGCGGAGCACGCGAAAAACGTATCGGGGGTACGTCAACCAGTTTCGGCGTTACGTGAAGACGAAGGGCTGCTCGCTGGCGGAGGTGGGGGAGGATGAGGCGGTGGGGTATCTTACCGAACTCGCGGTGGTGCGGAATGTTTCCGCGAGTACGCAAAACCAAGCGTTTAATGCCCTTTTGTTTCTTTTCCGGCATGTGCTGAAGCGTCCCTATGAATTGAAGGACCGGGTGGTGCGGGCGAAGACGCGGAAGGTGGTCCCGCAGATTTTTAGCCGTGAGGAGGTGGACGAGGTAATTGGGCGGATGCCGTACCCGTATTCTCTGGTGGCGAGTTTGCTGTACGGCTGCGGTTTGCGTGTCTCGGAGGGGCTTTCCCTGCGGGTGCAGAATTTCGACTTTGACGCGATGCGCTTGACGGTCCGGCGGGGAAAGGGAGGCAAGGACCGGGTGTTGCCGATTCCGGAGTCGATCCGGACTGATCTGGAGGCGCATTTGGAGCGGGTGTGTCTGCTGCACGAACGCGATTGCCTGATGGAGGGATGGCTAGGGGTGTTTATGCCGGAGTCGGGGGCGCCTGCGGCCTGGGCCAAGAAATCGACGTTGCTCCCGTGGCAGTTTTTCTTTCCGGCCAAAACGCTGACCTGGGTGGACGAGGAGGATGGGATGCGGCGGTTTCATATCCATGGGGATAAATTCGGAAAGCAGTTGCGGGCGGCGGTTCGCCGTTCGAAGATCACCAAGCGGGTGACGGCGCATACGTTTCGGCATTCGTTTGCGAGTCATTTGCTGATGGCCAATTACGATATCCGCACGGTGCAGGCGATGCTCGGGCACGCGGATGTGCGGACCACGATGATCTACACGCAGACGGTGCCGAGTCGGACGTTGCGGGAACAGCGGAGCCCGTTGGATTTTGCGGTGGAGTCCGGCGGCTAGATTTCTGTGATTTATATAAGCGGTAACCTCAGAAAAGTAGCCGCGTAGCGGTGGCACCTTTGGACGCGCGGGCCGTCGTCATTTCGGCCGGGCCAAGAAACGGTCAGACCCTGTCCGAAATTGCACCGAATTTTCCGCAAACCATTGAATTCAAAATCCTTACCAATCCCGCCGAACCAGGGCAGACCATCTCAGAATCTGGCCGTTCGAGAATTAAAGTCCCTCAAACCATGCTTTCTATGCTTTACCCGGAAACTCGATCTTCGCGGGAAAACCAGGGGCGAAGGCGCTTTCTTGCACCTGGCCTTCTGGCCCGAAAGTAAGTGACAAAGATTTTCCGGTCGACGAGAATGAATTCTTGGCAACCGGCCTCGAAGTATAGGTCCCGCTTCTGTTCCATCTCAGCCAGAGAGTTTGAAGCGCTTATGATTTCGACGCAAATCTCGGGTGCTTTAAGGGCAGCTACTTCGCCGCGAAGTGGGAGGAAGTCTGCGGCGTTTTTGCATCAACACACATCGGGAACACGGACGCCTGAGGAAGTGAGGATCGCCAATTACGAACCGCCGAATCCGTCCGGAAGTAACTTGGTCAAAAGCTGAATCACGAGAACTTGAAGCATTGCGTGGTCGTTCGAGGCAGGTGACATCATAATCTTTCCGTGCTCGGTCAGTTCGACTTTGTACGGGAAATGTCGAACCGCGGATCGCGGCAAAGTGCATCCCACTCAGCGAGAAGTTTTTGTTCGGCGATCGAGCTCATGTTTTCAATATACCGTGGATGATTCCCGTCCTCAAGTTGGTAGTTCTCGGGAGGAATATGAGCCGAGCAAAATCAACCGGTGGTCCGCAGGCCGCTGGCAATGGCGCTGATCGAGAATATGAGGCCTTCCGGGAGGGTGCCGCCGCCGCCGGCCCGCCACGAACGCAGCATTTCCACTTGTTGCCGATGGAGTCGGTCGAGGGGCGTGTCGCGGAGTTCGAGGGTCTTGCTATAGCGCGGACGGCGTTCGGCCAAGGGACTGGGAAACAGATGGGCGAGATGGCGGCGGGTGGACTCGCGTTCGGCGAAAATCCGATCCATAAACCGAACGCGTAACGCTTCGTCCGCAACCAGGCCGGCGTAGGCTTCCATGATCTCGGGATGACTGCTGATCAGGTTGGTCTCGACCCCGTTTAAGATGTAGCGCGCCAAGGTCGAACCCGGAATGGCTTCGGGCGCTTTGGCGTACAAGTCGGGATGCTCGCGTTCAAGCAGATCAAAGGCCGAACCGAAACCATACCAGCCGGCCAGATAGAAGCGGGACTGGGTCCAACTAAACACCCAGGGGATCGCGCGCAGGTCGTCCAGCGTGGCGGTGCCGGTGCGGCGCGACGGACGCGATCCCATTTCGGTCAGCTCCAGCGCGTCGATCGGGGTGGCCTGACGGAAGAACGGAATAAAGCCCTCCATTTCGAGCAGACCACGGTAGGCGGCGCAACTGGCATCGGCGACGATGTCCATGAATTCAGGAACGCCATCCCAGGCTTGCGGCGGATGGCTGTGGCGCACCGTTTCGCGGGCGACGCTGGCGTGCAAACTTTCGAGGTGGTAGACCGCGTGTTCGGGATAGGCATATTTCTTGGCGATGGTTTCGCCCTGTTCGGTCATGCGGAATCCGCCGTGCAGTGAATGGTGCGGCAGCGAACGCAAAAACCAATTAGTCGGACCCGCGCCGCGGCTGATGGTACCGCCGCGTCCGTGGAAGAAACGGATGTTCACATCACGGCTCTTGCCGACCTCGGCCAGCGCGCGCTGGGCGCGATACAGTCCCCACTGGCTGGCGAGGATGCCGACGTCTTTATTGCTGTCGCTGTAGCCAATCATCACCTGCTGCTCCGACGGCCGACCGCCGTGCACCGGATGGTCGAGGTAGGCACCGAGAATGTCGGGCGCGGCGACAAGATCGTCTAGGGTTTCGAACAAAGGAACCACTTCGAGCGCGTTGCCAAGACCGGCTTCGCGCAGAAACAGATGAACCAGAAGCAGATCGGAAAGCTGACGCGTCATGCTCACGATGAGACTGCCGACGGCTTCCGGATACAGCTGGTACCACTCGCGCAACACCGCGTAACAATCACGAACGGCGTCCGCCTCTTCGCCAGCGGCCATCCGGTCGAACAGCAACGGACGCGTGGAGGTCAGTTCGCGGTTCAAGAATTCGACGCGCTGCGCTTCCGGCCAGTCGGCGAACGACGCGCCTTCTTCAACGCCGGCGGCGCTGAGCAATTGGGCGGCGGCACGGTCGTGGAACGCGCTGTTCTGGCGAATATCAAGGCGGGCAAGATGGAGGCCAAAGGTCGCATGTAGACGCAGGAGCGGCGCGGTGTAACATTCCGCCATAAACTTGGCGCCTGCGTCCTCAAGCGTATCGTTTAGTAGGCGCAGGTCGGCCTCGTACTCTGCGGCCGACCACTCGGGGTCGCTCATGATCTTCGAACGAATGAGGAAAGCAAAACCGCGCCAAGGTTCTTCAATATTGCGCTCCTGGATGGCCGCGCCCTGCTCCCCGAGTTCGGCGATGAGATGTTTCATGCGCTCGTGCATGGCCTCGGGGGGCGGGTGTTCGACGCCGTAAAGGGTGAGGTGGCGGGCCGCGTTACCGAGGCGTTCGACGTGCATTTTGCCGGCTTGGCGACGGAGTTCGCGAAAGGTCTCACGGGTGACCTTGGCGGTGACGAAGGGGTGGCCGTCACGGTCACCCCCGATCCAAAGACCGAACTGGACGGCCGGGTGCTTGCCCTTCAGAATATCGGGATCGAGTCCGGCAGATTCCCAAGCGGTGTCGAGATTGGCGTGCAGGCCGGCGATTGCTTCGGGGAATACGTGGCGAAGATAGAAGAGGGTGTTGCGAAGTTCGCGGCGAATGGTCGGTCGTTCGCTGTGGATTTCGCGGGTGGTCCAGAGGCTCTCAAGATCGGCGAGGAGCTGGAGCCGCGCGGCGGCGTTCGGCTGCTGGCGCATGCGATGCAACGAGCGATAGACGTCGCGGTGGCGCTCGCGGACTGCGGGGCGTTTGGCCTCGGTCGGGTGCGAGGTGAAGACGGGTTCGACGCAGACGCCGGCCAGGTGCTTGGCGATGTCGCTGGGTTCGATGCCTTGCTTGAGCAGGATCGCGAGCGCGTGGGGCCAGAGCCCTTTTTCCTTGGTGGGGTCTACGTCCATGCGACGTTCCCGGGTTTCGGCCGCCACCTGCTCTTCCAACATGTCGAGCAGCTGGAACGCGATGGAATAGACTTGGGCCGTCGTTTCTGGGTCGAGTTTCGCCGTGTCTTTCGCCTCCGTGTTGCTCGTCTCGCTCCACGGGATGGCGCGGGCGAGTTCGGGGCGACCGAGGGATTCAAAGGCTTCGGCAAGCCAGCCCATGACACGGGCGAGTTCGGCTTCGAGAGAGGCTAGGCCAACAGCTATAAGGGTATCTTTATCTTTTTGAGTCACACAGTCTATCTGCGCCGAACGATCCGCTTTGTCCAGCCACCGCCTTTCGCAGATTCGAATAGATTAGCAGCTTGCTCGTGTTCTGGTTTTTTTTGTTTTTTTAATATTTACGGACACGCTTGATTCCAAGCGAATAGGATGAACCGAACCAAGGTCTGCGGCCATCTCGGTCGTCCTCAACCGCACCGGCTCGGGAGGCCCCTCGCCCTCCAAGGTTTTGCAGATTCGAATAGATCAACAGCATGCTCGTGTTCTGGTTCTTGTATGGTTACGGACACGCTTGATCCCAAGCGAATAGGGTGACCCGCACCAACGACTGCGGCCATCTCAGTCGTCCTCAACCGCACCGGCTCGGGAGGCCCCTCGCCCTCCAAGGTTTTGCAGATTCGAATAGATCAACAGCCTGCTCGTGTTCTGGTCTTTTCATATTTACGGACACGCTTGATCCCAAGCGAATAGGATGAACCGAACCATAGTTTGCGGCCATCTTAGTCGTCCTTAACCGCACCGGCTCGGGAGGCCCCTCGCCCTCCAAGGTTTTGCAGATTCGAATAGATCAACAGCCTGCTCGTGTTCTGGTTTTTTTATATTTACGGACACGCTTGATCCCAAGCGAATAGCGTGACCCGAACCAACGTCTGCGGCTATCTCGGTCGTCCTCAACCGCACCGGCTCGGGAGGCCCCTCGCCCTCCAAGAATTTGCAGATTCGAATAGATCAACAGCCTGCTCGTGTTCTGGTTTTTTTTATATTTACGGACACGCTTGATCCCAAGCGAATAGCGTGACCCGAACCAACGACTGCGGCCATCTCAGTCGTCCTCGACCGCACCGGCTCGGGAGGCCCCTCGCCCTCCAAGGTTTTGCAGATTCGAATAGATTAGCAGCTTGCTCGTGTTCTGGTTTTTTTTTATATTTACGGACACACTTGATCCCAAGCGAATAGGATGACCCGCACCAAGGTCTGCGGCCATCTCGGTCGTCCTCAACCGCACCGGCTCGGGAGGCCCCTCGCCCTCCAAGGTTGTTCCGGTGGTAGTGTGGCCCGGCGAACTACTGCGCGTTCAAGGTCCAATCGTATTTGAGATACGCCGTCTTGTAGTCGCCTGCTTTGAGGAACGCGGCGGTTGGGGCGTCGACGTAAGGAGCGGCAAAGGTGGCGACATCGCCGAAGTCCTCGCCGAACCATTCGAACAGTTTGGAGAGGTTGAGTTGCTTGCGCTTGGTGTCGACTCCGAAGTGTTGCCGGTCGGCGAAAAAGGCACGCGTTTGTTCGGCTAGCTGGGTTTCAAGGATGGCTCCGCGGAAGGCCTCCGGACGCAGGCTGGGGCAGCCGATCGAGGCGCAGACGATGGCCATGTGGATGCGCGGTTCCTTCCAGTCTCTGCGCAGACGCTTATGCTCCATGTCGTCCAAGGTAATCCCCGAACCCATGACCGGCCATTGCTTTTCTTTCCACACGCCTTTGATCTGGCGGATGCTGTTCTTTGGGTGGGCGAAGCTGGTACGCTTGATTGGGGTCGCGTCGAGAATCGAAACCAAGGTATAGGCGTTGTAGGCGTTGATCCACATCGCCATTTTCTCCTTGTCGTTCCACCGCTCATAATCCTTGGGAGATATTTCGGCGAGGTAGGCGGTGTACGCGTCGAGTGCGGCGCGTTCGGTCGCTAGTCCATCGTAGTTCACCAGACCGTTGGCGTTGACGTACTTTTTGAGCAAGCGGTCGTACCCGTTCAGGGCGGGATTTTGCGCGGACGCGGAGAGGGCAAAAAAGAAGGTGAGAAGCGCGAGGAGGAATCCGCGTTGCAAGCGAAGGCCGCGTTGCAAGCAGAGGCCGCTTCGGAAGCAAAGGCCGCTTCGGTTGAGATGGTTCATGAGTTATCGTTCGTACTGTTTGAGTTGGGTTACCAGCTGAGGAAGATTGAAATTCTTCCCTGGGCAGGCGGTAGGCACGCTGTTTTCTTGGCCGTGTCCACGAACTCTGTCGGGCGATAATTCGGTTTGTTTCAATAAATAGTGGGTAAGCTGGACTAGCGCATCCTTTTGACGCGCGGTGGGCCGCGTTTTTTCAAAGTTTCCGACCAGGCAGATGCCGATGCATTTGTGGTTGAGCGGATCGGTTTTCATGTGGCCGCCGTCGAGCTGACGCAACCAACGGTCGCCGATATGAATGTTGCCGTCGGGAATACCGCTGGCACCGTTGTGGATCACAAAATGATAGGCGAGGCCGTTCTCCATGTTGCGTTCGTTGCGGTGATGGTGGTCCATGCCTTTCCAGTGTCCGGTGGAGGTGCCGGAATGATGGATGATGATGTAGTTCCACGGACTGCGACGAAGGCGGATCGTGTCCATGGTGGCCCTGACCGCCGCCGGCAAGGAAGGAGCCCGGTTCCAAGCCGGGGTGGGTTTGGGTAGAACCGGCCGCCACTCGCCGCTCGGAGCTGGAGCGGCTGGATAGCCACTGGGGGTAATGTAGGTTCGCGGCGCCGACGTAGTCGACGAGGAACTGCCGACCGTGGACACCACTGAACGATTGCGCGGAATCTTCAATTTCTGTCCGACTAAAATGTGGTTTTTGTCGCGCAGGCCGTTGTAACGAACGATCTGTTCGACACTGACATTAAAGCGCTTGGAAATATCGACCAGACTTTCTCGCTTTCGAACCGCGTATTCCACGGTACTACCCGGAATCCGCAGCTGCTGGCCGACTTTGATGGCGTTCGCCGAACGCAGTCCGTTCATCGCGACCAATTCGTCAACCACACACTGGAATCGCTTGGCGACAGTCGTGAGCGTATCTCCAGAACGAACGGTGTAAGTTTTCTGAGCGGAAGCGCTTATCGCAAAAAGCCAAGCAAGAATGCCAAGCAGGCCAAGGGGCAAAAGACGCGCCTTTAGCGGGGTTCCTAGCGGGGATCCTAGCGGGGTTCCTAGCGGGGTTGCTAGCAGGGTTGATAACGGATTGTGAGGAAGGGATACCATGCAGATAATTCCGGGAAATGTTGATAACCTGTGGGCAAGGTCTTGGTCAAGAGGGTTTTAGGGCGTCAATCCATCGATTTTGGGAGGGCTTGGTGGGCAGTCGGCGCTGGCATTGGAGATGACATGCATGGCGATAGCGGCCGCAACCGAGGCGTTCAGGGAGTTCACCCGTCCGGCGCTTGGCAACGACAACACCCAATCGGACTGGTCCAAAATGTAGCGCCCGACCGATTTGTCTTCACCACCAATCACCAACAGAAGCGGCTCCTCGGGTGGCATAAAGTTGCCAATCGGCGTGTCGCCGCGTGCGTCCAACGAGGCCACCTTGAACCCAGCCTCCTTGGCCACGCGCATACTCGCCACCGCCGTGCGGCGGCGAGACACCAGCAAGTGTTCGACCGCCCCCGCAGAGGCCTTGACCATCGAAGGATAAACCGGCGGCACGCCTTTCGTTGGCAGCATGATGCCATGAAATCCGAACACATCCGCGCTGCGCATGATCGCGCCGGTGTTCTGCGGGTCCTCAAGATTGTCGAGCAGCAACAGGCGATTGAGCAGCAGCAGGTTCGACTCGTCCTCGTAGGGATACGCCGAGACCTCTAGGGCGACCCCTTGATGCTGCTTTGTTCCCGAACGATGAAAGAGAAAGTGTTTGTCCACTTCCTGCGGCTGCACCCCAGCTTTCTCGAGCAGACGGGCCAACTTGGCAAGGCGTGGCCGGTTGTTAAAGTCCTCCAACAGAAAAGCTCGGAAGATGGTTCGACGCCGGGCGCGGATCGTCTCGAACGCAGGGTTGAGTCCGTAGAGGATTTCATCCGCGTTCGGATCGTAGCGATCGCGGGACATTAATAAATCTCCATCGACGAATCGATCTCGCGCGCCCAGGCGGTGACACCGCCGGTGAGATTGCGCAGACCGGTAAAGCCCTGCTCTTCGAGAAAGGCAATCACGCGCGCACTGCGCCCGCCCATCTTGCAGTATACCACCATGCCGTCGCGCGGCAACTCGGCCAACCGTTCGGCAATCTCGCCCATGGGAATGTGCAGCGAGGGTTCGATGTGGCTGACCGCGCGTTCGACGTCTTCGCGGACGTCGAGCAGCACCGGGGCCGTTTCAGAATCAAGTTCAGATTTAAGGTCAGTGACGGTGAGTTCGTTCATGGTGTTTTCCGTGCTGCATTCAGCCTGAACCGCTTGCAATGTGGTAATGGTCGGCGCGTCGCCACAGACCGGGCAGTTCGGATCGCGCCTCAGTTTGAGCGTGCGGAAGCTCATGCCCAGCGCGTCGAACAAAAGCAAGCGGCCACGCAAAGAGTCGCCAAGCACATCGTCTTCAGCACGGTTGCGGTTGAGCAAAAACTTGATCGCCTCGGTGGCTTGAATGGTGCCGATGATCCCTGGCAGCACCCCGAACACGCCGCCTTCGGCGCAGTTGGGAATGAGGCCGGTCGGAGGGGGTTCAGGGTGGAGACAGCGGTAACAGGGACCCGGGCCGGCGGCGCCATCAGGTCCGCGATCAGCAAAAAGAGAGGCCTGACCCTCGAACCGGAAGATGCTGCCGTAGGCATTGGGCACCCCGGTCATCACACAGGCGTCGTTGACCAGGTAGCGGGTGGTGAAATTGTCGGTGCCATCGACCACGATGTCGTAGGCGCCGACGAGTTCCAAGGCATTGGTCTGGTCGAGAAAGACGGGATGGCGTTCGAGAACCACATGGGGGTTGATCCGCCGCAGCGCGTCCGCGGCGGAAGCGGTCTTAGGGCGCCCGATGTCGGACTCGCCATGGAGAATTTGCCGTTGCAAGTTCGACACGTCCACCGTGTCACCGTCGACAATGCCGAGGGTCCCTACCCCGGCAGCGGCGAGGTACATGGCCGCGGGCGAACCAAGTCCGCCGGCGCCGACGAGCAGCACACGGCTCTGCTTGAGCTGCTCCTGCCCGGCGCGTCCGACTTCGGGCAGAACGATGTGACGGGCGTAGCGGCACTGCTCGTCCGGACCGAGTTCGGACGCGGACCGCGGGCCAGATTTTGACTCAGAGAAACGCATCAGCCGCTCAAGGAACGTACATGTTCCAGCAAGAGAGCCATTCGACCTTCTTGCGTTTGAACCCCTTCTCCAGCAAGCGTTCTTCCATGTCCGGCATGTGCCCCGCGCCGTAGAAAATGCCGATCCGCTTGTGACCTTCCTTGAGTTCGCGGTCGAGTACTTCGAAGGCTTTGATATTGCGGCCGGCGATGATCACGCTGTTGTCCATCTGCTCGAACTGTCCGCCGAGGTCCGCGAGCTGTCGCGACAGCAGGAGGCGGAGCGACATGCTGCGGTTCGGACTGAACACCAAGTCGGCAAAGTCACCGACATCCGGGGCACCGACCGCCTGACCGCTGAGTTGACGTTTGCGCTCGGCGGTCGCCGTCTGCATGTACAACTTCAAGAAGGACTCGCCCTGGCGCTTTTGCTCCTTGAGAAATTCATCCATGTTCATGTCGGCGTGCACGAAATTCTTCGGACTGTAATCGACCCCGATCATCTGGGACTCAAGCCCAAGCGCCTTTTTCATCGCCAGTTGCGACGTGCGGATCTGGTTCATCTGCGCCTTTTGGATTTCGCCGATTTCCTCGTCGCCCGGTGCCACGAGTTCGTAGAGCAGCACGTCGTAGTCTTTGAACAGGTCGTTCAGCTTATCGTAATATTTCGCGTCGCCGATGTGTACCGCGCCGATCAGGTCCACCGTCACCTTCTTTCTTTTATACTGAATCACCGAGGTTTGTAATTGAGCACGGCGGCCCACCTCTACATGGCGGATGAACAGATTTTCCTGCACTTCGTTTTCCGAAGCAGGCTTTTCTGCGGTTTTTTCGGCCTGTGGCTGGTGTTGTTTGTCCGGATTCTGCGCGAGCAGCGAGCTAAGCATCAGCGAGCAGAGCAAAACAAAAATGGAGGGGAACAATGTGGTGAATCGCTTCATGGGCATGTTCTACGATTTATTGAACGGGGAGGCAAGGAACTCAAGTTTCCATGATTTTTCTGTATCAGAACACCCTGTTGTGGGTATAATCCACGTAGGACGCGGTCATTCCCATGAAAATCTATCTCCTATCATCCTTCCTTATTCTATCCTTCGGCATGGCGTCGATGGCGCAATTTCTGCCCGAACGTCGCACCGTCGAACTCGATGTCGACGCCGACGAACCCGGCCTGAAAAAGTCCGGCACCGACGCCCGTGAACTCCGCCCCAACGCCGTGAGCGATGTGGCAGGGAAAGCTGCGGGCGCAGCCAAAGATAAAGTGGCTGGCGCTCTTTCCAACACGTTCGGCGGCACCAAGCTCGGCGGTATCGCTGGCGCTGCCGCCGACAACGTCGGCAAGGCGGGTTCGACGACCAAGAACGCAGCCCAAGCTGCAGCTCGCGCGGCCGCCAACAGCAAAGTTGGTCAGGCTGCGAGCGAGTTCAAAGCCGGACTCGACGGCAAGTTAGAAGTGCCTCCCGGTAAGTTTTATCTCGCCTTGAAAGCCACCAGCAGCACCGGCGCCAGCTATACCGCGCAGTTGACGAACCGGCGCAGCAGCCAAGATTATTTTGTCAAAGTGGGTGGCACGGTCGGAGAGTTCGAACTGAAGAAAGTCGGTCGCGACCGCGCCGTGACCCTAGAGTCCGAGACTCACCGCGTCGTCCTCCGTGAAGGCGAAAACCTGCCGGCCCCGACCCGCTCCGTCGATTTCCGTGCCCGTGCCGAAGCGGCCGTCGCGCAGCAGCAGCGTCAACAAATGCTCCAGAACCAACGTGCCCAAGAAGCTCAGAACCGCCTCCAACAAAACTATTCTCAGCGCACCGCGACACAACCGCGACGCGCCGTCGGCGACGCCAGCAACAGCGGGTTCAGAAACCGCCGCATCCGTAGCGGTATCGGTGGCGCGGTTACGCCTGGCGGAAGCCGGTAGGTTGGTTGATTGAAGTAGTCGGTAGGCAGGAGTCAGGATTTGGGATTCGTTCCTTTTCCAAGCAAAGCACCACGGCGAGAGCAAAACCGAAAGGCCTTCCTCCCCCTTCCCCTTCCCTACTCACTACCGGCTACTGGCTACTCTCAAAGACTTGGCTTGGTCGGATCGAACTCGCGTTCGAAATCCTCTTCCGACACACCCGCCTCGGCATCCAGTTCATCGGCGCCTTTGCCGACAGCTTCCACTTTCGCTTCGGCTTCGGCCTTCTCGGCCGGATCGATGCGTTTTTGTTCCGTGATGTTGATGTCGCAAATTTTCCACTGGGCCCCGCGGGGTTCGAGTTGGAAGGTGGCGGTGTATTTGTTGAGGCGTTCGTGGGTGTGCCCCCAGTGCGTCACCGAACCCAAGGCGGACCAGGTACTCTCGACCGTGTAGGCTTCGGTGCCGTCATCCAGCGGAATCGTCTCGCCGAACGTGGTCTCGGTGATCTTGAGTTCTTTGATCTGGCACTTCACCCCGCCGTCGTCTTCGAGCACCAGACTGCGGTGGATTTCGTTGTAGAGCTTGCCGAGAAGCGGTCCATCGATGCTGCCGGCGAGGGCGTCATAGATGTCCTCCTCCTCAGCATAATCGAACGCGGCATACATGTTGCGCAACAGCGCGTCGAACCCGGCCTCGGCCTGATCCGCAGACGGCACGGCCGGTGCTCCGCCGCCGAACTCGACCGTCGTCGGCAAGGCCATCGCGGCGGCGGCAAGACCGGCGAGTCCGATGCCAACCGCGTCCTTCTTCGAACCACGCAGGGCGAACAAGGCGCCGACCAATCCAGCGCCGAGCAACAAAAGCGAGGCCAGCGGTAAGCGAACCGGCGGGGGCGTTTCGGCGACGGCTAGTTCGAGTTGGGGTGGGACTTCGGGCTGGGCGCGCCAGATGTATTGCGGTTCGCGCGGCGAGAGATTGTAGTAGCGGAACTTGTTGTACACCTTGAACTGCACGTTCACCGCGTCGGGTTCTTGGTCGGGATCGGCGATGCCGCCCCAGCCGTACGGCGGTTCGGGCACGTAGGCATCCCAGATGGTGTCGATGAGTTTCGGTTTCGACCCGAGCGGATAATGAACCACCGCCCAGACCATGATGATGTTTTTGAAGTCGGCCAAGTGGGTCGCACCGAACAGCTTGGAAAATTCGAACTTCTCGATCACCGGGGCGATCACGTTGCCGTCGACCACCACCGGGCAGTTCGCGCTGAGCCAGTCCGCGAGCTTTTGTTTCTCGGCGTCGAGGTCCTCGGGCAGGTCATCCTTGAAATCCATGCCATGAAACGGCTCGAGCAAAAAGCTGGCCGCGTCGATCTCAAGTTCGAAGTGGGTGTCTTTGAGGCGGGTGGTTAGAAACAGATTGGTCTCGATCGGCCGGTGCGCCCAGGCGAGTCCGAGGAGCATGGCGGAAGCGAGCAGGAAGAGGATGGAGGAACGGAAGGACATACGGAGGTTCTGAGGACGGGTGGCGGGTGCCGGATTTGCGTTGCCAGAAGATGGATGATTTTCTCCTAGACTGCAACTGTTCGATCAATGCTATGAGCTAAAACACCAGATTACTTGGGCCCATGGACATGGTTCGTTCAAAGGGTGACAAGAAGGGCCCAGAGATCAACTTACCCATAAATAGGGCTTGATGGGCGAACGAAGGGAGTTCGCGAAATCAAGCAGACAACGTACTTCAAGATATAAACAGAACATGGACGGGCGGGATGGCCAACGCGCAGGAGGCGCAAAAGCCGAAGGAGCAGAAGCCTCCGCGCGTGTTGATTCTCGGCGATGTGGTTTACCATCAGTTCTCCCGCGACTTGCAAAAGGAACTGGGCAAATCCGTCGAATTGGTGATGCCGCGCACCGAACCCGGCGAGGTGTTTCACTCCACGCACCTGTTTGCCGAACTCGACGATTTGCTCGGCGAGGAGACATGGGATCTGATTCATTTCAACTGCGGACTCGGCGATCTGATCCACCGGGCGCCGAACATGCAATCGTTCCGCATCTTGCTAATTCCAGCCGGCGGCGTTCGCAGCACCGAAGCAAAAGAGGACGAAGCAAACCTGCGCGCCATCGTAAAACGTTTGCAGGCGACCAAGGCGAAACTCGTCTGGGCGAGCACGACTCCGATCCGCGCCTCGAGCAGCAAGGTCTTCGAACTCGGTTCGGAAATCGAGTACAACCTCATCGCCGCCAAAATCATGAAAACGAACAAGGTCGAGATTAACGACATGTACCGCCACGTTCGCGGCCTGATCGACATGGATAAACCAGCCAGCCACGGCGCCGACCCGTTTTTCTTCGACCGCAAACCGATCCACCAACCGCTGATTGAGCTGATCCGCAGAGCACTAGAAATCGGCCCTCCAGAGTAATTTCAAATTTAAAAACCTGGAGGGCGAGGGGCCTCCCGAGCCGATTGCGATTGAGGACGACCTCCTTTATCTCAGACTTCGTTCGGGTGAAGTCGTTCGCTTTGGGATCACTGTGATTTCAAATCGCGAGAATATCGACCGGTCACCAACGCCTTTCGACGCGCCACCTTCCATCTTCAGGCCGAGGGCCCCGACAGCTCTTCCGGCCGAACCGGCGGATGGGATTCGATGAACGACACGATGGCCTCCGGGTCCTCCTCCAAGGCCATGTACGATTGGTATCCCCTCCCCTTCGAAAAGGTCTGCAACAGTTGCCACAGCGGAATGCGTTCCTCGTAGGCCGCGTGATCCATGAACACCATCGGACTCACCACTTCGAACGTGGCGTAGTGGTTCTGGCACAAATCCATGAACACTTCCTGAAGCGTGCCGGCACTGCCGGGTGCGTAGATGACGCCGTAGGTGGCGATGGCCAACAGGCCGTCTTCGCGCAGGCTATTGGCGAAGTATTTCGCGATCGCGCTGCCGAACACATTGCTGGGTTCGTGACCGTAAAACCAGGTCGGGATGGCGAGGCTCTCGGCCCCGTCGGGATAGCGTTCGAGAACCGCCAAGGCGGCCTCGGTGTATCCGTCGTCGGTGTAGTGCGGCGCCTCAGCCAGCATCTTCAGCGCTTGTTCGACCGCTTCGGCTCCGTACGGGGCGAGATAGGCGCCGAGATTGGCCGCCTCCATCACGCCGGGTCCGCCGCCGGAGACGACGAAAAAGCCGGCGCGAGTGAGGCCTTGAGCGACGATGGCGACGCGCGCGAACACCGGATCGGTTCGCAGGGTGCTGTGGCCGCCCATGATACCGACCGGTTTGCGACCTTGGAGCAACTCGGTGAGCGCGTCGTCGACGGCATGATCGTGGATCCGTTGGGCGAGACATTCGACGATGTCCTCGGACGGTCCCGAACGGGCGGACTGGAAATGCTCGTAGATGCGCAGATCGACGCTGCCAGCCTTGGTCTCATGTCCATCCAGTAACTCCTGCCAAGAATACAAGGTTCCACGGTATGGGTTGTAGGGCAGATCCTTGAAGACCGGGAACACCGTCGCCCCTTTCGCCTGCAAGGTCAGACTGTCCTCGTCGTTCTGAAAGGTGCAGCCCAAAAAGACGGCGCCTTTGACGGCGATATCGGAGAGGTCCAAGCCGCTTAAATCGAGTCCTTGCACGATGCAATCGGTCAAATCTGGACCCTTTGAGAGGAAGGTTCTGACGCTCTCGATCTCGGTGTAACGGTTGCTCTTACTGTTCATTATCTGGCCTTATTGGAGACTCGCGGGAAAACCTCAACAAATCGTAACCTTCTGTGTGGAAAGTTTGGCAATGTGCACTACCTTCGGTGCCACCATGACAAACGCACCCGTCATCATCGCTCAATTACGCTGGATCGCCCTGATTGCCGGTCTGTTCGCGTTCTATCTATGCACCACGCTTTCCTCCACTTCCAGCCCGTCCTCCACCCCAATTGTCCAGACTACGGGTCCGAGTGAGGCGAGGACGGAAGTGATGCACGAAGTTCAGCGTCAACATACGCTGACCTTATTGGATGAGGTCCCGAATTCCACCGAATTTGCCAGCTTGGACATGATGCTGGCGGGTCGTTCTAACGCCGCAATGAAACCCTCGCCCGTCATCGAACCAACGGCTGGCACGCCCCCAGTGTTCAAGTCACCCCGGGCGGAGAAATTGCCAATCGCCCTGCGGTACTAGAAAAGCTGGTTGTGACGTGTCCTAGCCCAACGTGGGACGCGGGCAAAGAAAAAGGCCGGGTAAACCCGGCCTCTTCCAAACATCTTATCGGCGCTTAGCCTTCGATGCCTTGTTCTTTGAGATAGGTGACGACTGCGCCGACGGTGGTCAGCTTTTCGGAGTCGCCGTCCGGGATTTCTTTCCCGAACTCTTCTTCGAACGCCATCAGGAGTTCGACTTGGTCGAGGGAGTCTGCACCGAGGTCTTCGATGAAGGAGGCGCTATCGACGACTTGGTCGGCGGCGACGTCGAGACGATCGACGATGATTTCTTTTACTTTTGCTTCGAGTGCCATGTGGGTCTTTCCTTACTTAAAAAGTGAGCTTTGTGAGTGTTGTTACTATGCAGTGACCATGCCACCGCAAATAGAAATTGTCTGTCCGGTCACATATTTGGACTGGTCGCTGGCGAGGAAATACACGACATCCGCCACGTCTTCGGGCTGGCCGAAGCATTTTAAGGGGATCACATCGAGCATGGCCTGCACCTGCTTTTCGTTGAGTTTGTCGGTCATCGCGGTCTGAATGAAGCCAGGAGCGACCGCATTGCAACGGATCCCGCGCTTGGCCATCTCGCGGGCGGCGGTCTTGGTCACAGCAATGACGCCCGCTTTGGAGGCGGCATAGTTCATTTGTCCCGGATTACCCATCAGGCCGATCACCGAGGCAATATTGACGATTGTACCGCTACGTTGCTTCATCATCACCTGGGTGACGGCGCGCGTGCAGTAGAAGGTGCCCTTCAAGTTGATATCCAGAACGAGGTCCCAGTCGGAATCGCTCATGCGGGCGTAGAGCCCGTCGCGGGTAATGCCGGCGTTGTTGACGAGGCTGTCGATGGTACCAAAGTCCGCGTGAATGGCTTTTACCGCCGTGTCGACTTGGTCAGACTTGCTGACGTCCATCGCGTAGCCTTTGGCGGTCACGCCCAACGCTTCGCATTTAGCGACGGACTCGGCGCAGGACTCGGCGCTGAGATCGCAAATCGCGAGGTTGGCTTTATTTTCAGCAAATTTTAGCGCGATCGCTTGGCCGATGCCGCGGGCGGCGCCGGTCACGATCACAGTTTTTCCGTCTAATGACATAGGTGGTCCTTCACAAGAGATTGACGCGAGGGGTGACGCACTTGTTCGCCCCATTCAATGGAAATCTTCGCCTTAAATTGGCCCTTGGGAAGGCAACGATTCAGGGTTTTGCACGTTCGTGACCACGAGACTGCGGTCGATCCGCTTTATGAGTCCGGCCAGAACCTTGCCATGCCCGCATTCAAACGCCTCGGTGACACCGGCGGCGATCAGCCCTTCGACGTTCTGAACCCACTGCACGGATGAGGTGATTTGTTCGGCCATGCGCGCTTTGATCGAGGCGGCGGACTCGTGAACCCCGCCCGAGGCGTTGGACATCACCGGCATCGCGGGTTCGGCGAACTCGAGTTCGGCGAGGAAGGCCGCGAAGCGGTCGGCCGCCGGCTGCATGAGTGGCGAGTGGAACGCGCCGGCCACCGAAAGTTTTTTCGCGATCTTGGCGCCGGCGTCCTTCACCAGCGGTTCGGCGGCGTCGATACCCGCGACCGAACCCGACAGAACCGTCTGGCCAGGTGAGTTAAAGTTGGCGATGTAGATACCAGTCTCGTCGCAAATTTTTTGGAGGATGCTGTTATCCTTGATGCCGATGACCGCGAGCATGCCGCCTTCGCCAGCCTCGCAGGCTTCCTGCATGAACTGCCCGCGCGCTTGGAGAATGCGGATGGTCTGCTCGAACGACACGACCCCAGCGAACCACAAGGCCGCCCACTCGCCCGAGCTCAGTCCGGCGGCGTGACTGAACGCGGCCTCCGGATTAGCCGCGCGCAAGGCCTCGGCGGCGACGGCGCTGACAGTGAAGATCGCGCACTGCGCCCGGTCCGAACGCGTCAGTTCCTCCGGCGGCCCGTCGATGCAAACCGTGGCGAGATCGTAGCCGAGAATCTCCGAGGCGTCGGCAAAGCGCGCACGCGCGGCCTCCGAAGATTCATAGAATTCGCGGCCCATGCCGACCGCTTGGGAACCTTGTCCGGGGAATAGTATGGAGGAATCAGTCATCAGTGCTTAGTTGTCCGTTGTCGTTGTAATGGGCTGAGCCTAGCGAGTGATTTCAAATTTCGAATTTCAAATTTCAAAAATTTCGGCCCCGTTATGGCCTTCGGCCTTTGGAAGTGATCAGTAGGGTGGCCTTCGGCCTTTGGAAGTGATCAGTAATCAGTGGGGTGGCCTTCGGCCTTTGGAAGTGATCAGTAATCAGTGGGGTGGCCTTCGGCCTTTGGAAGTGATCAGTGGGGTGGCCTTCGGCCGTTGGAAGTGATCAGTAATCAGTGGGAGCCGGCCGTCGGCGTGGGTAAGAGTGATCCGTGATCCACGTGAATGCCGAAGATTGGGATGCCGAATCGATCCGCCGTACTATGGCAAGGTCTTGCCATAGTATGGCAAAGCGCTGCCACCTTATGGCAAGGTCTTGCCACTCTATGGCAAACTTCTGCCATAAATCATAATCGTTGTTTCCGCCCCCACTGATCACTAAAACCGCCGTCCCACGGCGAGTCCCCACTAGTCACTGATCACTAAAACCGCCCGCAGGGCGAGTCCCCACTGATCACTGAATACTGATTACTGATCACTAAAACCGCCCGCAGGGCGAGTCCCCACTGATCACTGATTACTGATTACTGATCACTGATCACTAAAACCGCCCGCAGGGCGAGTCCCCACTGATTACTGATCACTAAAACCGCCCGCAGGGCGAGATCACTCAGCAGCGCAGCTGCCCCACTCCAACAAACAAGCGCCCCAAGTGAAACCACCGCCGAACGCGACAAACAGCACATTGTCTCCAGCGGCGAGTCGATCGCTGCGCGCGGCTTCGTCGAGCGCGATTGGGATCGAGGCGGCGGAGGTGTTGCCGTAGCGGTCGACGTTGATCATCATGCGGTCGTCTGGGAGATCGAGACGTTCTTGGATGGCGGCGATGATGCGTTTATTGGCCTGATGGGGAATGACCAGTTTGATGTCTTCGGGGGCAAGATTGTTGCGGCCGACCAGTTCGACGCAGGCGCTGGTCATGTTTGTGACCGCGTGCTTGAACACCTCGGTGCCTTTCATTTGCACCACCGGACGTTCGCCGGGCGCGCGGCAACCGCCGAGTGGCACTTGCAGCAAATCAGTGAGCGAACCGTCCGAACCAAGCAGGACATCGTAGATGCCGCGTCCGGAGCCGCCACTGCGCAGCACCACTGCGCCCGCGCCGTCGCCGAACAACACCGAGGTGGCGCGCTCTTCCCACTTCACTAGCGAGGATAATTTTTCCGCGCCGATCAGTAGAGCCGTCATGCCCGGCTTGGCCGCAAGGTGGCTGCGCACCATCGTGAGTCCGTAGACAAAGCCCGAACACACCGCATTTAAGTCGAAGCAAAAAGCGTTGGTCGCGCCGATGGCGTGCTGCACGAAACAGGCCGTGCTCGGAAAGAACATATCGGGCGTGCAGGTGCAGACGACGAGCATGTCGATGTCGGTGGCTTCGAGACCGGCGTCGGTCAACGCGCGCCGGGCCGCTTCGGCTGCGAGGTGTGAGGTAAAGGTGTTCTCGTCGGCAACGTGGCGTTCTTTGATACCGGTGCGGGTGGTGATCCACTCGTCGGTGGTGTCTACGCCCATTTTGGTACGCAGGTCGTCGTTGGTCAAAACGTTTGGCGGGGCGTAGGAGCCGGTGCCGATGATTTCAACGTGTTCCAGATTCAAGAGACCACCTCCGTTTCACTCAGGTCATCCACAGAAGACAGGGCTGCGACTCCAGCAGAGATATGCTGGTTCAATTGGTTTTCATGAGCTTCCACGCAGACGCGCATGGCATTCTCGACCGCGCGTTCCGAGGAAGAACCGTGACCAATTACCACAATGCCGTTGGCGCCCAGCAAAGGGGCCCCGCCGTAGTTCTCGGGGTTCGATTTATTTTGTATGCCGCGCAGTTGCTTCATCAGGACCACCGCGACCAACTTGTTGAGCAGGTTGGCGGTGATCGCCTCTTTGAACCACTTGCCCATCGTTTTGGCGACCGCCTCGCTGGTTTTCAGCACGACATTGCCGACGAAGCCGTCGCAGGCGCAGACATCCACTTTGCCTTCGAACAGGTCGCGGCTTTCGACGTTGCCGACGAAATTTAGGTCGCTCTTTTCCAGCATGGCGAAGGCCACTTTGCTGGCCTCATTGCCTTTGGCGTCCTCTTCGCCGATGCTGAGCAGGCCGACGCGCGGACGTTCGACCCCGAGTACGTCCCGCGAGTACACCGAACCCATGGAGGCGAACTGGGCGATCATCTCGCCGGTGCAATCGATGGTCGCCCCCGCGTCGAGCAAGACGAAGGGTGTATAAGGTGTGGGGAACACGGTGGCGATGGCCGGACGCGAGATGCCGGGCAGCGTGCGCAATTTGAGGGTGGCCGCGACGACTACGGCACCGGTGCTGCCGGCGCTGAAGAAGGCATCGGCCTCGCCGGACTTGACCAGATCTATCGACCGGCTGATCGAGGAGTCTTTTTTGCGCCGGATCGCGTTGGCGGGTTTTTCACCCATCTCAACGACCTCCGAGGCGTGCATCACCTCGATATTGGACGCGGTCGATCCCGCACTTTTCTTTAGTTCGGCGCGGATGTCGTCCTCGCGTCCAACGAGAACGAAGGAGACAGACGGATACGTTTGGGCGGCCTTGCAGACCCCCTCGACGATCGCCTGCGGGGCATTATCCCCGCCCATGGCGTCGACCGCTATGCGCATGGCGGCGGACTTACTCGTCGCCGGTCATGGAAAGAACCTGCTTGCCGTTGTACATCCCGCAAGAGGGGCACACACGGTGGGGCAGGCTCGCCATTCCGCACTCGTTGCACTCGTGCACGCGCGGGTACTTCCGTTTGTGGGAACGGATACGGATTCGGATTTTCGACTTTGAAGTTCTGCGTTTCGGCTGGGCCATCGGTACTACTCCTGGGCTTTCTCGCCCAAATCAAGACTGTCGAGCGCGCTCCAACGGTGATCTTCCTTCGTTGTCACGCAGTCGCAGGTGTTTTGGTTTAAATTGGTTCCGCACTTGAGACAGAGCCCCAAGCAGGTCGGGGAACATTGCGGAAACGTCGGGAAGGTCAACAGCAATTCTTCACGGAGTTCAGGGCCGATATCTAGCCCCTCCGGCACCTCGTTGAGCGAGAAACTACGCACAAAAGAGGCTGCTTTTTGGGTGGTTTTGAAAAATTGGGCGCATTTGACGCACTCAAATTCGATCGGCAACTCGAGACTTCCCTGCAACAAAACCTCTTCGCCGGCGATGGTGATCCGCAAATCGTAGGCAATCGGGGCGACGTTCCGGGCGCCGTCGAGCGAATCCAATTCGAGCGCTTCCGGCGGCAATTCGCCGGTGAAAATCTTGGGTTCGTCGCGAATCTGGTCGAGATGCACCACCAGACCAGCCGGTTTTTCGGGCGTGGTCGGCGTGTCTGGATCCGGTGGCACGGCAGACTGGGATGTTTCGGGTTCGGGCATAATACGGCTTTAAGCTGCGGGTGTTTCTAGAGTTCGCCTGCTTCTTTCTTCGCTTTGAGCGCTTTTTCAACCTCAGGCACGACAAAACGTTTGATGCTGCCACCAAGCGCTGCGACTTCACGCACCCGGCTGGAACTCACATAACTGTATTCTTCGCGCGGCATCAGGAACAGCGTTTCGATATCGGGATCGAGCTGCCGGTTGGTCAGCGCCATCTGCAGTTCGAACTCAAAATCGCTGAACGCGCGCAGCCCGCGGATCAACACATTGGTCTTCTTCTCTTTCGCGAACGCGACCAGCAATCCCTCGAAGGCTTCGACATCCACCCGGCCGCGTTCGTCGGCGGGAATGGCGCGGCGAATCAGATCGAGACGTTCGTCGATGGTGAACAAGGTGCGCTTGCGCCGGTTGACCCCGACCGCGACGATCACGCGGTCGAAGCAAGCCAAGGCGCGTTCGATCAAGTCGAGATGCCCGTTGGTGATGGGGTCGAAGGTGCCCGCGTAAATTGCCGTTTTCATGGCGGAAGAATATAGAGGGAAGCGGGAAGATGAAAGATTGAAAATGCAACCCACCGGTCGGGTTCGCGAACGGCGCCAGTGCAACAAGGAGTCGGCATTGTAATCGCTGGGGTTTCTCCCCCACCCTACAACGGTTCCATGGAAGATACACTATATGTTGGAATAAAGGGCTCCGTGGTCGCGGTGGATCGCGCCAGCGGACAGACAATATGGACCACCCGTCTGGGCGGTTCGCGCTTTGTTGTGGTCGTGCTCGATGGCGACCTGGTGATTGCCCACACCAAAGGCGAACTATTCGCCCTCGATGCAGACACCGGCAGGATCCAGTGGAAAAATGGACTGCCGGGGATGGGCTACGGATACGCGACCATTGCCTCCGCGAACATCGGTAGCAACCAAGCCGTGGCCGCGATCAAACAACTCATGGATCAACAAGCAGCAGCAGCATCGTCTGGAGCAGGTTAATGAATAAGGTTGCGGCTTCAGGGAATTTTGTCTCCCCGAAGTCGAGTGGCCTTCCGCTGTGATCACCCCAAAAAACGCACCAGCCAGAACATCACCAAGAGCGGGATCAGCACCACGCCGATCAAATTGAGCCACAGGCCGGCCCGGCACATTTCCGGAATGGTGATCGCCCGTTAAATTTGCCCGCAAATCTTCTCGGGCGCAACGTACTTGGGGCCAAGCAAGCCGATTGCTTGCTCACCACAAACCCCGCAAAAACCACGATGAAAACTCTGCTCTCTGTCACCGCTGCCTGCCTGTTTTGCTGTTTCGCCATTCCGGCGAACGCTCATGAAGACCATTCCAAACCGGTCATCACCAAGAAGTCCGAACACGAGGGAAAGAAGGGCAACTACATGTTCATCGATGGCATCAAAGTGCACGAATCCGACCCGGCGAAGCAGCCGCAACCGCCCGTGGTCGAACCCGGCGCGGTGCTCGGCGCCGCCCCGTCGGACGCGATCGTATTGTTCGACGGCACCGAGGCGACGCTGACCAACTGGGTCGGCAAAGGCAGCGAACCGACCAAGTGGAAGCTGGTCGATGGCTCGCTCGAGTCGGTCAAAGGCGGCGGCTACTTGCGCAGCAAGCGCGAGTTTGGTTCGTGCCAGTTGCACGTAGAGTTTGCGACGCCGTCGACGGTCAAAGGGAACGGTCAAGGACGCGGCAACAGCGGTGTGTTTTTAATGGGGCAATACGAAGTGCAGGTCTTGGACTCGTTCGAGAACGTCACCTATCCCGACGGCCAAGCCGGCGCGCTCTACGGTCGTTCGAAGCCGCTGGTGAACGTCAGCCGCGGCCCCGGCGAATGGCAGAGCTACGACATTATTTTCCATCGTCCGCAGTTCGACGAAGACGGCAAGGTAAGCAAACGCGCCACCTTTACTGTCCTACACAACGGCGTGCTCGTCCAAGACCACACCCGCCTGTCCGGCGGCACTGGTTGGGCGGGTCCGCACGCGGTCGGCGAATACAAAAAGCACGCCGACAAAGGTCCGCTGACCATGCAGGACCACGGCAATCCGGTTCGTTATCGCAATATCTGGATCCGCGAGATTGCGGACTGAGGCTTCGTCGGGTGGATGTTTTTTTCTGACCGTCCCTGCCGGGACTCTCTTTCTATCACGCAATATACCGGGGGTTGCGCTGCGCTCCACCCCCCGGCTACTGTCTTTCGTCCCTCCGGGACTGGGCTGAACGTACAGATTGCCAGAACTTCGCGCGCTCGGGTCCAGATCTGCCGACGCAGAATCGGCTCGGAAGGCCCTCCCGCCCAGACGAAAATTCAAGCCCCAACCTGGGACCATAGCAGAGTCCCGGAGGGACGGCAGACAGTAGCCCCTAGTGTAGTGTAGCGAGGCACGAGCGGAACCAGGGGGGTAGCGACCGACCACGAGGCGAGTCCCAGAGGGACGGCAGACAGTAGCCCCTGGTGTAGCGAGGCACGAACGGAACCAGGGGGGGGTAGCGACCGACCACGAGGCGAGGGACGACCACGAGGCGAGTCCCGGAGGGACGGTCACCAGAGCGCCCCCCCGAGTTCCGCTCATTCCTCGCTGAACTCGGGGCTACTATCTACCGTCCCTCCGGGACTGGGGATGTCCCTAAATCTTGGCATTGGTAGGGCTCAAGCAGCACGCTCGCGCACGGCTCGGGAGGCCCCTCGCCCTCCAGGGATTGGGCGGGGAATCAAAATCGACTCGGAGGCCCCTCGCCCGCCAATTTTCATTATGGCAAAGGTCTGCCATAGTGTGGCAAGGTTCTGCCACACTATGGCGAGGTTGTGCCACACTATGGCAAGAGTTTGCCATAAGGATGGGAAGCGGAATTCGCCTCTCTTGATGATTTAAAATCTCGAACTTCAAATTTCAAAACCATGTTCCGAGCCGCGATCTTCCATCTTTCACCTGCCATCTTCCGCCACAGATCTGTTGCCCGCGATCGCATCTGTGACGAACCCCGGAGGGCTGGCCAGCCAGTAGCCCCGGGTGGAGTGAGGCACGAACGGAACCCGGGGTTTCGTTGGCTCCAACCACCGTCGACCGGGAAGGCCAAAGCGAGCGGTTCTACCGTCCTGTCCCCGGTCGAAACTTCATCGAATCCGTGCGGCCTGCCCCCGAGGACGCACCCGATCTTCCAGCTTCGATCTTCCAGCTTCCCCGCTATCTTCAGTATCTCCGCCGCCCTCGTACTTTGTGGCGTTGCTGGCAGCGCCGCAGAAGATAGGCGCGGCGAACAGCTGATCGCGGACCACGGCTGTGTGGCCTGTCACGCGGCGGACGCAACCCGAACCGCGTTGCTCAATCCGGCGCCGGACCTGAGCAAGGCGGGCGAACGGCTCAAGGCGGATTGGATCGAAGCCATGCTCGGAACGCCGCGCGAGGATTCACGAATGCCGCATTTGACCGCGCATTTGAAAAAGGGCGAACGCAAAGCGATCGCCTGGCTGCTCGCGGATGCGGGTCCGGCACGTGAGATAAAAGAGTTGATCTTGGAAGGCGACGCGGAACGCGGCAGCGTGCTGTTCCACAACGTCGGCTGTGTCGCCTGCCACGGGCCGGCCGAGAACCTGGCCGAGAGCGAACTCGGGTTCGTGGCAGAGAAATATCACGAACCCGGACTGGCGGCGTTCTTGTTTCAACCGCTGCACACGAGGCCCGGCGGACGCATGCCCGACATGAGTTTGAGCAAGCAGGAGGCGGCGGACATCGCGCGCTTTTTGATCGGCGATGCGGCGGCGCCTCCGGCGTCCAAACCGATCCCGGAAAAACGGGCGACCCAAGCCAAGGCGCTGCTCGAAACCCTCTCGTGCAATGCCTGCCACAGCCTGCCGGAGGCGCTGGCCGACTTGCCTCCCCCGCCGGACGCGCCCGCGCTCGACGAACTCGACCCAACCAAAGGCTGCCTCACCGAACACCCGGCAAAGGACGCGCCAAAGCACCTGCCCCACTATACCTTTACCGACGCCGAACGGACGGCAATCCGCGCGGCCCTCGGCCAAGACGTGTTCGAACCCACGCCGGTCGAGCATCTCGCCCTGAACCTGGCCCAGTTCAATTGCGCCGCCTGCCACGATCTCGGCGACGTATTGGGCGGCGGTGGCGTTCCGCCCGAACTCGACGACTACTTCACCACCTCCGAACCCGGCCTGGGCAACGAGGCGCGCATTCCGCCGCCGCTCGGCGACGCCGGTGCCAAACTGCAGAAGGATTGGATGCACCGAGTGTTGTTCGACCGCGAACAAGCGCGTCCGTACATGCACACGCGCATGCCGCAGTTCGGCGAAGCGCATCTCGGACATTTGCCGGATCTGTTTGCCGAAGTCGCGGACGCCGAGCCGCTGGAAATTGCCGAACTCGGACGCGACCAACGCAAAGTCTACCGCGAGGCCGGACACAAATTGATGGGCGACAAAGGACTCGCCTGCATCACCTGCCACAACTTCAACGGCCACAAATCGCCGGGCATGAAAGGCATCGATCTAATCACCTCGCACGAACGTTTGAAACCGCGCTGGATGTTCGAGTTTTTACGTAACCCCGCGTCCAAGCGACCGGGCATCGTCATGCCGAGTTACTGGCCGGGCGGCGAGGCGACACGCACCGACATTCTCGACGGCGACACCGAGGAACAACTCGAGGCGATGTGGTATTTTCTGTCGCTCGGGCGTTCGGCGCGCACCCCGTCGGGGGTTCGTTCGGAGGGACACAAACTGTTGGTCGACGACAAACCACGCCTCTATCGCGGACGCAGCCGGGTGGCAGGATACCGCGGCATCGCGATCGGCCTGCCAGATGGCAAAAGCGGAATCAACGCCGCCTACAACGCCGAAACCGGTGCGCTGACGGCGATCTGGACGGGCGAATTTATCAACGTCGGCTGGAATAGCCAAGGTGCTGGCGACTTTAATCCAGCGGCGCGTCCGATCCAGTTGGCCCAAGATCTGGGCATGGTCAAATTGGCGAGCGACGACACGCCATGGCCGTTACGGCCGACCATGACCAAGGAGAACCCGGTCAATCCCGATCCCACTTACGCGCGCAAGCACGGCTATCAGTTTGGCGGTTACATGATGACCAAGGACGACCACCCGATTGTGTTCTATTCGGTGGATGGGTTCGCCGTTCTCGAACGACTCGACGCATTGGCCTCGCTTGAGCCGGCCGAGGAAGAAGCAGACGAACGCAACGGCTTTCGGCGTCGGGTAACGGTGTCGGGCAAACATGAACCGATGATGATGCGCCTGCTCACCGGCAAACTCGAACGCCAGTCAGAGCGCGTGTTCACCCGTGACAAGCTACAAGTGACCCTTCCAGTGGTGGGCGAGGTGCTGTTTCGCCCGTTCGCGGAGGAGCACGAACTCCTGCTGAAATTCGACGCTGAACAAGGACCGCTGGATATTGATTATGAACTTCTTCCGTAGATTTTATCAGAATCGTAGCAAGATTGTCGCACCCCGTTGGGGTGCCGCAGTGCCCCTGACTTTACCCGGGGATGCGCTCGTGCCTCGCTTCCCCCGGGCTACGTTGTCTGGCCCCGTTGGGGCCGACGGGCGCCGGAGGCGCAGTCCATTCCACGTCCACGATGGGTTAACATTTCAACACTTTCTGGCGAGACTCACCCTCATCCTGCTCGCCGGCGTGTTTTTGTGCATCCCGGATGTTCGCGCCGAGTTCGTCGGCGAACGCTGGGGCACCGCCGAACGCGAACGCGCGTTCTATAAAATCACCAACCTGCCGATTCCGCCGGGCTTGGTGGTCGAGTCGGGCGCGTTCTGCGCGATGCCGGACGGACGCATCGCGGTCGGCACGCGGCGCGGCGACATCTACATGATTGATGGGATCGACGAGGCCAAACCCGAACCGCGTTTCCACCTGTTCGCCACCGGCTTAGACGAAATTTTTGGTCTGACCCCGTTTCCGGGTGACGCGGGGAAAAAGAAAGGCGACCGCTTACTGGTGACCCAGAGTTGCGAACTCACCGCCGTCTCCGATCTCAACCAAGATGGCCGGGCCGAAGTCTACCAAACCGTCTCGGACGCCTGGGGCTACGCCAACTACCATGAGTATGCGTTTGGTTCGCCGATTGATAAAAATGGTGACATCTACGTCGCGCTCGGCCTGTCCGCGTCCTATCATTCGCGCGCCTTGTTCCGCGGTTGGGTGATGAAAATTGAGGACGTGGCCAAGTCCCGTTCGCTCGGTCGAGTGGCCACCGCCACGCCCTTCGCCAGCGGCTTGCGCAGCCCTGGCGGCATCGGCCCGAACGAACACGGGCAACTGATGTACATCGAGAGCCAGGGTCCGTGGAATTCCTCGTGCAGCCTAAAGGCGATCGAGCCGCGCAGTTTTCACGGTCACCCGATCAGCACCAACTGGTATCCCTATGCCAACGACATCACCGACATGGGTCCGGCGCCGAAGAAACCGACACCGCAGACGCGCATCGCGACCGAGAGCATGAAAATTAAAGAACTGACCCCGTACGCGGTGATTTTCCCCTACATCCGCATGGGCCGTTCGATCACCGGCTTCCGGGTAGACGAGACCGGCGGAAAATTCGGTCCGTTCGAAAACCAGATTTTTCTCGGCGACTACACTCAGTCGCTGGTGATGCGCGCGACCACGGAGAAGGTGGGCGACCGCTGGCAAGGCGCCTGCTACCCGTTCCGCGAAGGACTCGGCACCGGCATTCTCAACGTCAACTTTACTCCCGGCGGCAGCCTCATCACCGGCGGCACCAACCGCGGCTGGCCGGTGCGCGGCATCAAACCGTTCGCGCTGGAACGCTTGGATTGGACTGGCGTGACCCCGTTCGAGATTGAACGCATCACCATCCGCCCCGACGGGTTCCGCGTGCGCTTTACCAAGCCGGTCGACGCGGACGCGGGAAAAGTGACCCACTATAAACTGGGCACCTTCACCCACATTTACCACGGCGCCTACGGCGGTCCGGAGGTGGATCAAACCAAGCCCGAGGTGAGCGCGGCGACGGTGTCCGAAGACGGGCGGCACGTGGATCTGAAGTTGGCGGGCGCGTTCGAGATTGGGCATTGCTACGAGTTCGATCTGGGTTCGGTGACGTCGAAAGATGGTGACGAGATTTTGCACCGGCATGCGTATTACACGGTGAACGCGGTCCCGGAAAAGCAGTAGCCGGCTAAGAAGCGGCCAAAAATCAGACCAAATGTTCTGGGAGAAAAAACCGGTAGGCGTATTTATCGATATCTAGCTGACTCGAATCCATCCATTTATTGAGTTCAAGCCGACGATTTTCAGTATGTGAATCAGAGTTCAGGTTCAAAATCTCAATTGTTTTCTCTACTCTTTCCCGATCCGGCGTGGACAAGTCTGGGTGCGGTAAGATTTCCCCCTTGGTATAATCCGGGTAAAAATAGACCCCAAACTCGTAATCCGGATCATCAGGCTTCAAAAGTAAGCTACAAAATCGCTCGCCCTTTTCCTTTTGGCACCAGGAACAACAGTAAAACAAATTGCCCCATTCGAAAGCAAACTGACGAAATTCCTCCCGGGCCTTTGGTTTAAAATGGTCGATGGTTTCAAGCGAAAGCCCCTCGACTGGATAGCCATCGCAGTAGGAGCAATGTGCGTCTGTCTGAGCTTTCAAATCCGGCAGGAACCATTGGTTCAGCTTTCGCTTCTTATGCTGTGGCCACGAAAACTTCTTTGTGCTTTTGGACCACCTGGCTACCCATTTGGCTTTTTGGGATGCCGGAATCTTTAACGAAGGGTCTGGTCGCCTCTTTTGCTTCCTCATACTACAGGATCCGATCTAACGGGCCTCCACGGTTGCCTTTAGCTGCCGGATCTCCAATCCCATCAAATTTGCAAGTTCTTGGCTACGCCCAGAAATCTCATCAGCCAGTTTCAGCGCCTCTTTTAAGGCTTCAGCATCCCCGGCCAACGCCTTTGCTCGAAAGCTTCGAAAGGTCTCGAGCTTCTCCTCACTCTCCACATCATACCATTCACTGATTCCTAAAATCGTTTTTGTGGCCATAATATAACTATCGCCCGCGCTTGCCGGTTCCGGGGCGGAAATCTTCACCTTTTCGGATTCCGGGTCCACGGACAATTTATAAATCCAGCCCTCATTTACCGACGACACAATGAACGGTGAATGGGTGGCGATCACAAACGTGGCGTTTGGGAAAAGGTTTTGAGCGACTTTCAAAATTTTCCGCTGCCAAGCCGGATGTAGATGAGTCTCCGGCTCATCTAAAAAAACCAAGGCCCGTTCGGCTAATGGCGTTTCCGAATCAGGGTGTGAGGCCTCCATAATAATCAGAATTTCGAGGATCCAATTCAGTACTGAACTTAAACCGGCAGGTAACCCCGAGATCGGTAAGATCTGCCCTCCCCATATAAATTTCAATTCTGCTCTAGGATGTGACATCATAGAAACCTTGAACGTACGACCAGAAAGATCGGAAATAGCCTCTTCCAAGGCGTTACTAACTTTGAGGAATCGATCAGTTTTCGGTCCTACGGATTCGTTCAGGTGCTCCATCGCCGCTTGAACTTTAATATTGGCAACATGCTGACAAATATCCGTTTTTAGCGGGCCATCGAAACAAAGTCGTTCTTTAGATTCAGGCACGGCAGAAGGGTTGAGCACGGAAACTTTTGTCTCGCGTAGTCGAGATCCACATTGGTAGGTAAAAATTTCGGCAGCGTCATTGGCGGCCAAGATAAGTACTAGTGTGCTATTTTGATCCTTCATCTTGGCAACATTGCTCCTGACTCCGAAGAGCTGAGACGAATGTGGCGACGGGTAAGCACCAGTAATTGAGCCTCCGAAAACCCATGGTTGTAGTTGAGATGTACCGCCAGCCGCTAACGCCAGCATCTGCAACAGACGCGTTTTCCCGACTCCATTGGGCCCAGTGAAAACATGAATTTGTGCATTCTCACCAGCGCCGAACTTGACCTTCTGGTCGGCGAAAGGAGGAAGTGATTCTAATTCAAAACTGTTTAAGCTCATGGGCTGAGTTGTTTTGATTTCTGGCTGAAAAGCAAGCTTGCTCTCACCTGTGACATTCGAAAGGCACGAAGCGCCGAACGGTATCAAAAGGCTTTCCGACAGCGGTATTCGTTGACTAGTCTGAGCGGAACATGGCGTCTTCCCCTGAACCAATTAAACAAGCCGAGCAACGCAAACCTCTGAAACAGCGTCAGCAACAAATCCGTGAGTTAAAGCAACAGCTTGAGGACAACCTGTCCGGCGACGTCGACTTCGAACCGGTGACCCGCGGCATGTTCGCCACGGACGCGAGCCACTACCAGATTGTTCCCGCCGGCGTGGTGTTTCCGCGCGACGAAAACGATGTGGTGGAAACGATGGTGCTGGCGGCCGACTTCGGGATGCCGGTGACGGCGCGCGGGGCGGGGACCTCCTTGTCCGGTCAGACGCACGGGCCGGGCATTATTTTGGATTGTTCGCGGCACATGGACAACATCCTCGAGGTCGATCCCGAGGGGCGAACCGCGCGGGTGCAACCGGGTGTGATTCGTGATTCGCTGAACGCGGCCGTGTCCGAACACGGGCTGTTCTTCGCGCCGGACCCGGCCACCACCTCGCGCTGCACCATCGGGGGCATGATGGGCAACAACAGCGCCGGCATGCGTTCAGTTCGCTACGGGCAAACCAGCGACCATATCGTGTCGGCGCGGGTGGTGCTCGCGTCCGGCGAGGTGCTGACCTTCGATGCGACGACATCCGATAACCCCGTCGTGCAAGGCCTGCGCTCCGAACTCGCGGCCATCATCGAACCATGCCGCGCCGAGATCGCCGCGCGTTATCCGGACGTGCCGCGTCAGGTGGGCGGTTACGCGTTGGACCAATTTTCGGGCGACGCGGCTGCGTGGAATCTGGCGCGTTTGTTGTGCGGTTCGGAGGGAACGCTGGCGATCGTTTTAGAACTCGTCGTCCGACTCGAACCCATCCCGGCCACGCGTGCTTTGTGCGTGGTGACCTTCGACTCGCTCGACGCGGCGCTGCGTCCCCTACCCGCTTTGCTCGAACACAAGCCGACCGCCATCGAACTGCTCGACGAGGTGGTCTTGAAGGAGGCGGTGGTCAATCCGTCGACGCGACACCTCTGTGGTTTTTTAAACCAACGCGATTCGGCCGCAGAGGTGCCGAAAGCCTTGCAGGTCGTGGAGTTCTCCGGCTCGGACGCGACGGCACAGGCCGAACGCTTCGCCGCCGCCATGCGCGACAGCGACATCGGCACATCTCATCCGGTGATCTCGAACGCGGTCGGCATGAACGCTGTTTGGGAAGTTCGGCGTTTGGGCTTAGGCCTGATCACCAACACGCCCGGACCGGTCAAGGGTCAGGCCTTCATTGAAGACGCCTGCCTGCCGGTGACGCAGCTCGCGGACTACATTCGCGATGTGCAAACGATCTGCGCCGAACAAGGCTTGCGCCCGCCCTGCGTGTACGCGCACGCGTCCGTCGGCGTGTTGCACGTTCGGCCAATGCTCGATTTGCATGAGCCGACGGACATCGAACGGATGCGCGCGGTGGCGGAGGCCGTGTTCGAACGCGTGCGGCATTACGGCGGTGCTTGGTCCGGCGAACACGGCGACGGCATGGTTCGGGGTGAGTTTCTCGAACGATATTTTGGCACCGAACTGATGGCCGCGTTCCGCGCCGTGAAGACCTTGTTCGACCCGGACAATCTGCTCAATCCCAACAAGCTGATCGACCCGCCACCGATGACCTCGCACCTGCGCTATCAGCAGGATGGCTACGAGAAACAGACGGCTGCGGCGGATCGGACATCGCATTTCAATTACCGCGCTCAAGGAGGGTTCGCGGCGGCGGTGGAACAGTGCAACGGCGTCGGCGCCTGTCGCAAACTCGCGGTCGGCGTGATGTGCCCGTCGTTCCGCGCAACGCGGCGCGAGGCGGACTGCACCCGCGGACGGGCGAACGCGCTGCGGCTCGCGATCAGCGGGCAGCTGGATAAGATCGGTCGACGCAAGGGATCCCAGGGCAAGGGGTTGGCGGACGACGGACTGGCCGACGTAATGTCGCTCTGCCTCGGGTGCAAGGCCTGCCAAAGCGAGTGCCCGAACGCGGTCGACGTGGCCAAGTTCAAGGGCGAGGTGTTGCAGGCGCGGCACGATGTTCATGGGCCGTCGCCGGCGGCCCGGTTGATTGGATATAGCGCCAAACTTGCGACGCGGACGACCCGCTTGCCGCCGCTGATTCCCTTGGCCAATATCGGCGCTGGATTCATGGCCCGGGCCGTGGGTTTCGATTCGCGCCGACCGATGCCGCTGATCGCGCCGCGTCCGTTGACCACCCTCGCGCGCAAGACCGGACTGGGTCAGGTGCCGGCGGCGGAGGCCGATGTAATTTTGTTCAACGACACTTCCACGAATGTCTACGATCCAGAGATCGGCATCGCGACGCTCGAACTGCTGCGCGATCTCGGGCACAAGGCGCATCTGGCGACGGTGGGCGATTCGCAACGGGCGCGGATATCGCAGGGCTTGCTGCGCGACGCCAAGTCCGAAGGGGCGGCGGTGCTCGAACGCTTGGCCCGCTTGTCGGCTCGATCCGCCGCGCATGCAGGACCAAGAAAACCAATCATCGTGCTCGAACCAAGTTGTGCCTCGGCCTTATCAGAGGATCTGCCGGACTTGGTCGAACCTGCGCCGGCGCCGCTCGACATTGTCTTGCTGCCCGACTTTCTGGTTCGAACCGGCGCGCGCGTTCGGGCGACGGATGCGCCGCTTTTAATTCACGGGCATTGCCACCACAAAGCCGTGTTCGGTTTGGCTGGGCTGCGGTCGTTGTTGCCGAACGCGGAGATCATCGAGGCGGGTTGCTGCGGCATGGCGGGCGCGTTCGGTTTTCAGCATTATGATCTGTCGCTGCAGATTGGCGAGGACCGGCTGTTTCCCGCCATTCGTTCGGCGGATACGGAAACGGTATATGTCGCCGACGGGTTTTCTTGCCGGCACCAAATCGAGCACGCCTGTCGCGTTGAGGTATTGCATCTGGCGCAGGTGCTGCAGGCGGCGGAAGATCTATAAGAGGAACGCCGCCCGCCAATCCGGTAACACGATGCAGGATCGGTAGGTAACGTGGACTTCAGTCCGCGTTCGTCGGCCGGACTTCAGTCCGGCGTCCGTAAGCCGTCAAGCAGCGCCGGGCCGAATCGCCGCGCTACGCGATGGCGGGCGCGTCCGATGTCGAGCCAAGAGGGGCTGGAGGGTATATGCTTTAGACGATTTAGACGAAGAGAATCTGCCACCGGTTTATGGCAAGCCTTGGCCATAAGGTGGCAAGCTCGTGCCATACTATGGCAAGCTCTTGCCATAAGTTCAAAGACGTCCTTCGCCCCGGAAAACCGCTCGGCAGCCCCCTCGCCAAGCTGGCTTTGCGTGCTCGACACCGGAATGAATTCCGGACGACGAACGCGGAATGAATTCCACGTTACCTCACGCGACACTTCGTCGGACGACGAACGCGGAATGAATTCCACGTTACCTCACGCGGCCCTTCGGCTGGACGACGAACGCGGAATGAATTCTTCGTTACCTCACGCGGCCCTTCGGCTGGACGACGAACGTGGAATGAATTCTACGTTACCTCACGCGGCCCTTCGGCTGGACGACGAACGCGGAATGAATTCTTCGTTACCTCACGCGGCCCTTCGGCTGGACGACGAACGCGGAATGAATTCCACGTTACCTCACGCGGCCCTTCGGCTGGACGACGAACGTGGATGAATTCTAGGTTACCTCACGCGGTCATTCGGTCGGTCGACGAAGGTTTACGTTACTTCACGCGCGACTTGCTAACACGCATTCCACAGGCAATCCGCATCCACCGAACAAGATGTTAAACAGGCAAAATTCGCTTTGGCCGACGCCTGTCATTGACGCCCCGCAACCATTCTGCCACGTCCTTGAAAATGGCTGGCTCAAACGCACCAACGAAGGCTTCCACGATGGAAGCACCGCCCATTTTGGGGCGGGTTCCCCCTCATTCTGAAGGGGCCGAACGCGGTCTGCTCGGTTCGGTCTTGCTCGACTGCGAACGCGTGCTCGACCTCGCCACTACCCGCAACATCTCCGGCGACTCGTTTTATTTCCGCGCCAACTCGCTCGTCTACGAAACCATGTTCGACCTGAACAGCCGCGGCATCCCAGTCGACCTGCTCACCGTCTCCGACCGGCTCCGAACCACCCAGCAATTAGACGACATCGGCGGCCCCTTCTATCTACAGGGATTGGTCGACTCGACCCCGACCGCCGTTCACGCCGAGCACTACATCGAGATGGTGCACGACAATTTCCTGTTGCGTGAAATTATCAACCGCGCCCGCGAGGCCGGCGACAAGTGTTACGACCCGGACCTCGACGCCGACACCATCTTGTCGCAGACCGAGGAATCGTTCTTCGGACTCAACGAAAGCAAGCCCGGTACGATCGGCATCTGGTCCGAACTGATCAAACACCAGGTCCAAGAGATCAATACGGTGTTCGAGAACAAACGCGGGGTCACCGGCGTGTCCACTGGCTACCGCGACTTGGACAAAATTTTGACCGGCATGCACAAGACCGACATGCTGGTGCTCGCCGCGCGTCCGTCGATGGGCAAGACCTCGCTGGCGCTAAACATCGCCGAGCACGTGGCCATGGGCACCACCGATCCGGACAAGGTGCAGCGGCCGGTCGCCGTGTTCAGCTTGGAGATGTCCAAGGAACAGTTGGTTCGACGCATGCTCTGCTCGAACGCCAACGTGCCCTTCCACATTCTCTCCGGCCAAAGTTTTTTCCCAGCGGAAATCCACGGCCGCCTGCTCGATGCCGCCGGGGCGATCCAAAACCTGCCGATCTACATCGACGACACCGCCGGACTCGACGTGCTCGACCTGCGCGCGCGCGCGCGCCGGATGCACCGTCGCTACAAGATCGAGTTCATTGTGGTCGACTATCTGCAGTTGATGCACTGCTCGCGGGTTCGGGAGAACCGCCAGCAGGAGGTCGCCGCGATCTCCAGCCACGTGAAAGCGATGGCCAAAGAACTCAACGTGCCGGTGCTGGTCCTTAGCCAGCTCAGCCGCTCGCCGGAACAGCGCGACAAGTCCGGCAAACCCAAACTTTCCGACCTCCGTGACTCCGGCGCGATCGAACAAGATGCCGACGTGGTGATCCTGTTGCGCCGCCCCTCGCGCTATCCCGGCGACCCCGAATACGACGATAAACGGCTGTCGATTGTCGACATCGCCAAACACCGTAACGGTGCTGTGGGGGAGATCCGACTTGACTTTGAGGATTCATATACGCGGTTTAGCGACCGAACCGAACATGAAGAACATGAGTAAACTGCCCGCGCACCCAACCAGCCCCTTTTTACGGATATTCCTACTCGGCCTCGCGCTCCTCGTGCTCGGCTCCGCCGCGTTCGCGGTCCAAGTGGTGGACGTGCAAGTGCGTTCGCTCAAGGGCACGCAGATGGATCCCAACTACGTGCTGTTCAACACGCAGACGCGCGCCGGCACCGAACTCTCCCGCACCCAACTCGCCGAGGATATTCGACGGCTCCAGCAAACGGGTCGCTTCACCCGGGTCCGCGCCGACTTTGAAGAGGTCGCCGGCGGCGTCATTCTCATCTACCACGTTCAGGCGCGTAGTAACCTGCGCAACTTTGTCGTCAACGGCAACAAGAAGGTCAACGACGACAAGATCAAAAGCCTGATGAAACTCCAGCGTGGCGACCTGGTCGACGAGACCCGCGTCGCCATCGGCATCTCCGCGATCGAAGAAGAATACCGCAAACGCTTCTTCCCCGCGCCGAACGTTGAGAGTGAACTGAAAACCGACAGCGATACCGGTGCGGCCGACTTGATCCTCACGGTCGACGAAGGCTCGCGCCAACGGGTCGACGAAATCACCTTCACCGGCAACCAGTTCTTCACCTCGCACGAACTGCGCAAGGTTATGGGCCAGAAGAAGGACTGGGACTGGTACCTCAAGCCGCTCGAACTGCTCAACCGCAAAGGCCAGTACATGGCGGCCGCGGTCAAAGCCGACCGCACCGCCATCCGCGAACTCTACCGCAACGAGGGCTTCCTTGACGCCGAAGTCGGCGAACCCGAACTGTTCCACGACGGCGCGGCCATCGACAATCTCGAAGTCCGCCTGCCGATCACCGAAGGGCCGCGTTATAAGATTGGCCAGATTACCATCGACGGCGTCACCGAGTTCCCCGTGCAGCAAATGTACCAAGCGCTCACCGCCAAACCTCGGGGCGATGCGCGTCTTTCGGCGATCAACGCCAGCCGCCAGATCCTACGCGACTACTACGGATCGCGCGGCTATGTCGGGACTGGCGTCGAGATGAAGATCACCCCGCGAACCGGGGCCAACGTGGTCGACGTTCACTACCAGATCTACGAAGCCAAACTGGCACGCATCCGCGACATCCACATCCGCGGCAACGCCGTCACCAAGGACAGCGTCATCCGCCGCGAACTCACCTTCTTCCCGAATGAAACGTACAATGATGTGCGCGTCCGCAACAGCGAACGCCGCCTGCGCAACACCCGCCTATTCAATTACGTTCGCGCCAATCGCCGCCCGACGGCGAATCCGAACGAATACGACATCATCGTCGACGTCGAGGAAGGCCAGTCCGGCCAGCTTCTCACCGGCTTTGGTTTCTCCAGCATCGACAGCCTCGTCGGCTTCGTCCAGCTGTCGCAGAACAACTTCAACCTGATGGGACCGCCCTTCACCGGCGGCGGCCAGAAGCTCTCGATCAACGCCTCGCTCGGCACCGAACGCGACGCCATCAACATCACCCACGTCGAACCTTGGTTCCTCAACCAAAAGCTGCGCTTGACCACCAAAGGCTACCGCAACGAATGGCGCTTCCTCTCCGACGATTACAATCAGCGCCGCACCGGTGGCAGTATCGGCATCAGCAAATCGCTCGGCGAACTCTGGCGCGGCGGCCTCACCTATGGCCTCGAGGAAATCAAAGTGCTCGACGTCAGCACCAACGCCTCCGAAATCATCCGCATTGAGGAAGGCAGCAATCTGAAAAGTTCGCTCACCGCGAGTATCGTTCGTGATTCGCGCGACCGCTTCAACATCCCGACGAAAGGCAACCGCACCACCATCTCGGCCGGCATCTCCGGCGGCGCGCTGGGTGCCGATGTCGACATCATCGAATACCGCATTCGTTCGCAGCAACACTATCCTGTGTTCAAGGACCACGTGCTCAGCTTTCAGGGACACGTGCGGACCGTCGAGGAGTTCGGCGGCAGCGACCGCGTGCGTATTTTCGACCGCCTGTTCAGCGGCGGTCCCCGGACCATTCGTGCGTTCGATTTCCGCGATGTCGGTCCGAAGGACGAACAAGGCGAACCGCTCGGCGGCCAGTCCGATTGGTGGGGCACCGCCGAGTACACCATTCCGCTCGGCGACGCGCTACGCTTCGCCACGTTCTACGACATGGGCATGGTGGAAGAAAACAGCTGGGACTTCGACTTCGGCAATTTCAACTCCAGCTACGGCGTCGGCATCCGACTTGACATCCAACTGCCGATCCAACTCGATTACTCTTGGCCGATCGAAACCGACGAATTCAACGACCGCTCCAGCGGGCGCTTCAGCTTCATGTTCGGCGGCACCTTCAACTAAGCGACTTTCATTTAATATTCAGCCTTCACCCCACGAAGCCCATGCGCACATTCTCCCTTTTGCTTTTGTTCTCCTTCCTGCTCGGCGGTATCGCCCAAGCCCAACAACGGATCGTCTTCCTCGACTTCGAACGCGCGTTCGAATCGTATGAGCAGCGCAAGTCCGCCGACCAGAACCTGAAAGCGAAACTGCAAGAGTTCGAACGCGAAAAAGAACCGCATGTCCGCGACTACAAAGCACTCGACGAAAAGTACAAGCGCGTTCGCGAAGACGCCCGCAACCCCATCTTTAGTCGCGAAAAACAAGACGCCGCCGCCGCCGAAGGCGAACGCATCCTGCTCAAACGCCGCGAAATCGAGAGCACCATCCGGCAGCTTGAATCCGACCGCAAAGACCAACTCGAACAAACCATGCGTCGTATCCAAAAGCGTCTCGTCGAAGACATCCAAGAAGTCGTTCGCAACCACGCCAAAAGCCGCGGCTATGCGGCCGTGCTCGACAAAGGTGCCCGCGGACTGACCGGCGTCCCCTCCGTCGTCTACGTGGACCCCACGGTCGACATCACCGACGACATCATCCGGCTCCTCAACGCCCCGCGCTAATGAGCCTCTCTGCCGCCCCCTATAATCTCACGGCAATCGCCCGCCACATCGACGGCAAAGTCGACGGCAACGGCGATGTCGAAATCCATAACGTTGCCGGCGTCCGCGAAGCACGCGTTGGCGAAATCGCTTTCATCGTCGACAAAAAATACGCCCGCTTCGCCGAAAAGTCCAAGGCGTCTGCCTTGCTGGTCCCGACTGATTTCGACGGGGTCTGTCACGCACCGCTGATCCGGGTGGAAAACCCCGAGGCCAGCTTTTCCAAGGTGGCCACCCTGTTCGCCCCGGCGCCACGCCCGCGCCACACCGGCATTCATTCCACCGCCGTCATCGCCGACAACGCGGTGCTCGGCGACGACGTTTCGGTCGGGCCGTATACGATCATCGAAGAAGACACGGTGATTGGCGACCGCACCGAAATCCGCGGCCACTGCTCCATCGGCGCGGGTTCGAAGATTGGCGAAGACTGCCTGATCTATCCGCACGTCGGCATCCGGGAGGACTGCAGCATCGGCAACCGGGTGATTTTCCAGCCCGGCGCGCAGATCGGCAACGACGGTTTTGGCTTCGCCCTCGGCGAGGACGGCGCACGCAACAAGATTCCGCAGATCGGCGTGGTCATCATCGACGACGATGTTGAGATCGGTGCCAATTCCACCGTCGACCGCGCCCGCTTCGGACGCACCTACATCGGCAAGGGCGTGAAGATCGACAACCTCGTGCAGATCGCGCACAACGTCGCCATCGGCGAACACTCCGTGCTGGTGGCCCAAGTCGGTGTCGCGGGTTCGGTGCTGATCGGCAAGAAGGTCATCATCGGCGGTCAAACCGCCATCGCCGGCCACCTCGAAATTTGCGACAACACCATGATCGGCGGTAAAGCCGGCGTGACCAAAAGCGTCACCAAACCCGCCTACATGTACGGCTTCCCCGCCCAGGAATTTCAAAAGGCCAGCAAGGTGCAAGCGCACGTGCAAAGCCTCGGGCGCTACAAGGAAAAGCTACGCGCAAAGCTCGACGCGATCGAAACCCGCCTGGCCGAACTCGAGAACGGATCCGCATGAGCCTGTCCCCCGAGCGGGCGGCGGAATTGCTCGAAGCCTTTCCGCGCCAGCGCATTCTCGTCGTCGGCGACCTCATGCTCGACCGCTATGTGATGGGCCGCGTCGACCGTATTTCGCCGGAGGCGCCCGTGCCGATCATCCACGTCGAAGAAGAACATACCGTTCCTGGCGGGGCCTGCAACGTTGCCGCCAACATCCAAACCCTCGGCGGACAAGCGGTGCTCGCCGGCGTGGTTGGCAAGGATCCTCACGGCGACGAGCTCCTCCAATTGCTCAAGGGGCAGGCGGTCGATGTCTCGGGGGTCGTTCGCAGTGAAGACGTTGGTACGATCACCAAAACTCGCGTGCTCGCCGGTCGTAGCCGCCAGCAAATTTGCCGCGTCGACCGCGAAGGCGGTGGTTTTGGCACCCCCGCCGAACGCGCGTTCTTCGCCGAACGGCTGTCTGCCTGCACCGGCGTGATTCTCGAAGACTACGGCAAAGGCGTGATCACCCCTGCGGTCGTTCGACGTGTGCTCGACCGCGCCAACGAACTCGACATCCCCTCCGGCTTCGACCCAAAAACGAACCGCGAGATCGATTGCAGCGGCGTCAGCTTGATCAAACCGAACCGCAAAGAAGCCCTCGGCTTCGCCGGCTTCGCCGACAGCCCAACCCCGCCGCGTCCGCTCGACGACAAAACGCTGCTCGATGCCGCCAGTTGTCTGCTTGAACAATGGCAACCCGGCGCGCTGCTCGTCACCCTCGGACCCGGCGGCATGCTACTGGTCGAGAACGACAAAGACCCACAACACGTACCGACCCGCGCCCGCGAAGTCTACGACGTGTCCGGCGCCGGCGATACCGTCATCGCCACCTGCATCACCGCCATGGCCGCCGGCGCGACCCTGCGCGAGGCCGCCGAACTCGCCAACGCCGCCGCCGGCATCGTCGTCGCCAAACTCGGCACCGCCACCTGCACCGCCGACGAGCTGCTGGCCGAAATTTCTGCCGAACAGTCCTGATTCTCGCACGCGTATGAAAGCCGTCGGCATCATTCCCGCTCGCATGGAATCCACCCGCTTTCCGGGCAAGGTGCTCGCGCCGATTGGGGGCAAACCGCTGATCCAATGGGTGGTCGAACGCGTCCGCCGGGCCCAGGCGCTGGACGCGGTTCTGGTCGCCACCGACAGCGAAGAAGTCATCGAAGCCTGCCGCGGGTTCGGGGCGGAGGCTGTGCTAACCCGCACCGATCATCCGTCCGGTTCCGACCGGATCGCCGAAGCCGCCGCGAACACCGACGCCGAACTGGTGATCAACATCCAAGGCGACGAACCGCTGATCGACCCCGAACTGATCGACGCCCTGGTCGGGCGCCTACGTGCCGATGACGCACCAGAAATGGTCACCGCCGCCACCCCGATCCGCACCCAGTCCGACTTGGATGATTCCTCCGTGGTCAAAGTCGTGCTCGCGGCCGACGGCACCGCTCTCTATTTTAGCCGCGCCACCATCCCGCACGTGCGGGATGACGACGCGCTCGCGTCCGGCTTGCATCTCCGCCACCTCGGCATCTACGGCTACCAGACCAGCGCGTTGAACGCCTTCGTTGCCGCCCCGCCCTCCCCGTTAGAACAAGCCGAGAAATTGGAACAGCTACGCGCGTTGCACCTCGGCATTCGGATTGGTGTGGTGATCACCGAGTCCATGGGTCCGGGGGTGGATCATCCGGAGGATGTGTTGAAGGCGGAAGCGGCGTTGCGACAGGCCGGGTTGTTGGTGTAGGGGAGTAAATACGGCCGCACCGAAAGTAGTACGGCCATCCTTGGCGTATGAGAAGTAGTACCGCCATCCTTGGCCGCACGGAAAGTAGTACCGCCATCCTTAGCCGCACGGAAAGTAGTACGGCCATCTTTGGCCGCACGGAAAGTAGTACGGCCATCCTTGGCCGTACCGTCCCGGCAGCCTTCTAGGCTGCCGAAAAAAATACTGTAATTAATATATCGACAGTGAACTTTGCAACTGCTTCTTGAGTGTCCATGATCGTTCATCCCAGCTTCAAACCCTTCGACCCAAACAAGCCGGTAAAAATCTACCGGCGAATTCTTCCACATTGGAGACAGGATGGTGCCACCTACTTCATCACCTTCCGCACAAGCGATTCATTGCCAATAGCGGCCTTGAAGGAGCTGAAGAAACGGCATCAAATTTGGCTCCAACAATACCCACCGCCACATTCATCGGAACAAGAGAAAGAGATACATCGACTGCTTTCGATCCATACCGAGCACTGGCTCGATCGAGGCAAAGGGGCGTGCCCATTTGCCCGGTTGGAAAACCGGATGCTACTACACGGTGCTTTGACATATTTTCACGAGGAACGGGTTGATCTGGTTGCCTTCGTCATCATGCCGAACCATGGGCACGTAATCGTTCGCCCCTTGCCGGGAACGGCACTCGAATCTTGGATCGGGTCCGTGAAGCAGTACGTTTCAATGAGAGTCGAGAGGCGTGATACTCGAAATCCGTTTTGGTTCGAAGAAGCATACGACCGGATTGTACGCGACGGCGAACATTTGAAGCGCGCGTTTCGTTACACAGGATACAATCCCAAAAAAGCGGGCGTGCCGATTGGAGCGGGAGTTCGATGGATCAATCCAAAGTGGAAGCCGCTTGGTTGGAAATTCGCAACCGGCTAAGTCGGCAGCCTAGAAGGCTGCCGGGACGGTACAGCCTTGAAGGCTGTACTACGACATTTCGATCAACGGCACTACGACCGAATCTCGTTTACTCTATTACTCCAACTCGATCATCTTCGGCTGAGCCAGCGTGTGTGCGCGTGTGCGGAAACTTGCTGGGTTTGATCTCGGACCCCATGGAGAATAGCTGCGCTTCAATTTCGCTATCAACATCGGTTTAGCCAGCTCCGCCGTGTGATTGCGGCCGTTGGGAACGTGACCACATGGGTCGGGGACGTATAAGCATGACCTGTAATTTATATTTACTCCATTCCTCCCCTGTGCAAATCCTCTGCCATGGCGGCAAAAACAACAAAATCAAAAGCGGCAAAAACAACAAAAGCGAAAAAAGCAACAACCGCGAAAAAGCTGCGCCGATCGGCAGCGAAAAAAGTCATCTCAAAAAAAGGCCGGGATCCGTTCACCTTTCCGACCGACGAACAGGAGCGGGACATTCGGGCCAAACGGGCCGAGAGCAAAAAGGCGAAGGTGCGCAAAACGCACGTGGCGGAGGACGGCTTTCATGGCGACTACGAGGTCGCTGGTTCGCGAGATGGCCAATGGCACCAAGTACAAATCCGCGATCTCGACGGGCACCAAAACACCTGTTCTTGCCAAGACTTCCAGACCAACCGGCTGGGCACCTGCAAGCACCTCGAACGGGTAAAACAAACACTCATCCGCCGACGCAAACGCGCGTACACCGCCGCCGCCAAACAAGGATCGCCCTGGGTGGAAATCTTTGTACACCCCGGCGAACAGGACACCGCCAGCCCGAGCTTCTGCATTCGCTGGCCCTCGAAACGGCGCACCCGCCTGAAGAAAACACTCGCGCCGTTCTTTCTCGCTGACGGTCGCTTGCTCGGCCCGCCCGCCGAGGCGCTGCCTGCCCTGCTGCGCTGCATCGAAGCCGTTCCAGCCGCCCAGCGCAAGCAGCTCCGCCTTTCGGTCGATCTACCAATCTGGACCGAACGCGCCAAACACCTGCGACGCCAATCCGAACGGGCCAGCCATTTCGAAGCCGACCTCAAAACCGGAAAACGCCGCGAACAGGTGCTCAAAGGCGTCACCCTATACCCCTACCAAATCGAAGGCATGCGCCACCTCGCGTTCACCGGCCGCGCCATGCTCGCCGATGAAATGGGCCTCGGCAAAACCGTGCAAGCGATCGCCGCCGCGACCCTGTTGCGCGAGTCCGGCGAAGTGAAACGGATCCTGGTCGTCGCCCCAGCGTCCCTCAAGGGTGAGTGGCACGACCAAATTCACAAGTTCACTGGCCGCACCGCACGCATCCTTGAAGGACTGCGACCCAAACGACTCGCCGTGTATGCAGAAACGCCCGCGCCGGAAATTCTGCTCGCCGGCTACGAACAAGTGCGCCGTGACGTCGAGGACATCAACCGCCTGTTCCAACCCGACCTGGTGATTCTCGACGAAGCCCAGCGAATCAAAAACTGGAACACCAAAACCGCCCGCGAACTCAAACGCCTGAAGGCTCCCTACGCGTTTGTGCTCACCGGCACGCCGCTCGAAAACCGGATTGAGGAAGTGTATTCCATCGTCGAATTTCTCGACCCCCAAGTGTTCGGCTCGCTGCACCGCTTCATGCGCCGCTTCTACCACTATAGCGAAGGGCAGTTACTGCCGGTCAGACTCGACGAGCTGCACGCCCGCCTGCGCCCGCTGGTCCTGCGCCGACGCAAACGCGACGTCGAAAAAAACCTGCCAAGCCGGGTCAACAAAACCTTTAAAGTCACCATGACGAAGGAGCAGGAGGCCCGCTATGGCGAGTTTGAGATGCGGGTGGCAAAGCTGGTTGCGATCACAAAAAACCGGCGCCTCCGCCCCAAAGAACATCAGCGGCTGATGCAATACCTCGCCTGTATGCGCATGCTCTGTGACACGCCAGCGATCCTCGACCCGGACTGCCGCGACTGCCCCAAGCTCGAGGAACTCGACCCGCTGCTGATCGATCTGCTGGCCGATCCCGACACCAAAATCCTGATCTTTTCCGAGTGGGTACGCATGCTCGACCTGGTCGCCGAACTCGCCGACGAACGCGGCTATGGCTACGCCGTCCACACCGGCAAGGTGCGCATCAAAAAACGCCGCGAAGAACTGCGCCGCTTTCGCGAAGACTCGGACTGCCGACTGCTACTGCTCTCCGAGTCTGGCGGCACCGGACTCAATCTCCAAGCCGCCAATGTGGTCATCAATCTCGACCTGCCTTGGAACCCCGCCCGCCTCGAACAACGCATCGCCCGCGCCTGGCGGAAACGGCAAGCGCGCACCGTCACTGTCATCAACTTCGTGACGCTCAACAGCATCGAGGAACGCATGCTCAGCAAGCTCGCGCTCAAATCCCAACTCGCCGACGCCGCCATGGACGGGGTGTTCCCCGAAGAGGGATTCACCAAGAAAGGCAGCCGCTCCGCGTTTCTCGAACGCGTCACCGAACTCGTCGGCGAAGAACTGGCCGGCGAACCACAAGAGATTGCGTCGACCGGCGACCGCGTCGCCGGTTCGGAGTCGGATCTCGATCCCGACAGCGCGCCCCATTCCGACTCGCCACCGGCCAAGTCATCGCCTGCCACGGCGGAGGAACAAATGGCGCAACTAAAAGAGGACATGGAGGCTCGCCTGCCTAACCGCCTGTCCGAACTGGTGCAACTGACGCTGCCCGCGCCGGTTGACGAATCGAGCGGGAAGGCGACAGCGGAGTCGACCGGGGAGGCGACCCGGAAGGCGGAGCTCGCAGACGCGCCCACCTTGGTCGCCGTGGTTCAAGATGCGGATGACCAAGGCCTGAGCCATCTCAGCGATTTAGTGCGGTCCTTCGATCCCAACACCCGCCTCGAACTCGTTGAAGAAAAAACCCTCGACCAAGTCCGCCAATGGATTGCCTGCGGGTGGCTGCAAGCGAGCGAAGCCCTCCTGCCGCTGCTCGGTCCGCCGTCGGCCGACGCCGCGCCACCTCCGCCACTGCGCTACCCGGAGGCCGCCGCCGAGTCCCTGAGCGCCGCGCAACGCGCCGCCCGCATGGCCGGAGTCTTGGCCAAGAACGGGTTCGAGCCCGAGGCCGCCAACACCTTGGTTGAAGCCCGCGACCACTACCTCGACGCCCTGGACAAATGGCTGAACGGCCCGCCAGCAAGCGGCCATCCCGAAGCCGTCACCGCAAACCTCCCCGCAAACCTCGCGGCGGTTGGCCTCTCAGAACTGTCCATCGATTCGACCGATGTGAAAACCCTCCAGCAAACTATTGCGGCCCTAAACCGCGTTCTCGATGGCGGATGAGGCACGACAGAAGGCGATGGGCATTTGGATTGGGGGCGTTGCGACGGCCGAGTTGTTGAGGTAGTATCCTTGGCGCGTGGGAAGTAAGGATGGCTGCACGAAAAGTAGGTCGGCGATCCTTGGTGCGTGGGAAAAAAGTACGGCCGCACGAAAAGTAGGTCGGCCATCCTTGGCCGCACCGTCCCGGCAAGCTAGAAGGCTGCCGAGACGGTACAGCCCTAGCTAGAAGGCTGTACTACGATCGCTTGCGCTTTTACTTCAACTCAATCGTCTTCGGCCAACCCGGAAACTGGTCGGTTTTAATATCGGGTTGCGCCGCGTCGAACTGCAAACGCCAGCAATCCATGCGCACCGTTTTCTTGGTTTTGTCGAAGGTCACCATGCCGTGGCCGCTGCTTTTGTCGTGCAGGGTGTTTAGGACGCCGGGGCGGTTTTTTTCGGCGGGGTTGCCAATCGCGTGCACGGTCACTTTGTTGCCGAAGCCGTCTTGGTAATTGCCGGTGTTGGCGAGGCCGCGTTGACGGTTGCTCACCGGGCGGCCTTCCTTGTCCGGACGCCAGCTACGCGGATAGCCGGCGGCAATGCTCGGCACGCAGAAACTCCAGATCGCGTCTTCGTGTTGGTCGATGCCGTGATGGATAATGGACGGGAGATGTTGATCGCCGGCGTAGTGGAAAGCGTTCGCTTTTTTCATCACGGTGAGCGCACGGTTGCGCCCGCTCTGCGGCCAGCCGTTGCTGTCGAGGTCGGCGAAGATGAACTCCTGGCCGCGTCCGTGATAGTTGGCAAGGTTGCAGAAGATGGTTTGCGACAGGACGCATTTCATCATCTCCGGGTCGTCGTCGGCCCAATCATCGAGGAACTTCAACTGGCGGTCGCCGAGTAGCTTCAGACCGGCTTTGTCGAGTTTGGCGACGTCGTAGTTTTTGTCTTTGCAGTGGTCGGGTCGGCCGGGCCAATCGTTGACTTTGCCTTGCGGTCCGTCCTTGAACTTACGGTCCTCAATGATCGCAAAACTCACGCCGCCGTAGACCATGTCGCCGTAGACCACGTCGATACCCTGTTGGATCGGGGTGTTTTCGTAGGGATCGGGGTGGTGCGAACACTGGGTGCGTTGTACGGCATTCACAAAATCGGGATGCATCACGTAGCCGCCTTTGGCGTGCGTCGCCATGGTTTGTTTTGCGCCGCCGCCGCCCCAGATGTTGCCTTGGTAAACGTCGTGGTCGTCGGTGAGGTTGATGGTCGGACGGTCTTTGGTGAGTTCGCGGAACGCCCAGCCGCACAACCAGAACTTGCGGTGATAGTTGACGATGGCGAGGTCCACCGGTTCGCGAACGATCCCGAACCCGCCGACGCTCTCGTAAATCTGGTCGCCGGAGAAGAACAGCACGTCCGGATTTTGGATCGCGACATTGCGCGCGAGCAGCGCGTTCGGGAAGGCGGGGTCGGTGTTGCCGGTAAAACCGGCGACGGTTAGCCGACGTTTGTCGCGCGGATCTTTGCGCACCGTGCCGCTCCAGGTGTGGATTTTGCCGAGATAGTCGAACGACAGCGTGTAGGGATGGTCGACCGTGTCGTCCCAGTTCTCAACGCGGAAGCGGGCGGTACGCGCCGCCGGATCGATGGACGCGGTATGGCGGGTGCCGGCGATGTCGAGATGCACCTCGGTGCTATACTCCGGACCCAGCGGCGGCAGTTGCGCCGTGAGTTTGAGGATCTTGCGACTGAGCGTGTACTGCGAAAATAGAATCGGACCAAACACCGTGTCCGAACGCGGGCTGCCGCCTTCGATCGTCCAGTCATCGAACCAGGTCCGCTGCGCGCCGGTCCCCGCCAGCGCGAGATTGCCGATCAACTTTTCCGGTGCGACGTGGTGTTCGACCCGAGCCAATTCAGCAGCCTTTTCGTTGTCAGTCCCCGCCGCGAACGCGGTCAGGACGCAGGCGCCCGACGCGGCCGCGTTGAGTTCGAGGACGATGCCGTCCGCACCACGCAGGTTGCCTTTGATCGCGACCGATTTCGAACCCAGCGTAAGCCGCGCGCCATTCTTCTCCAACTGCACCATCGCTGCGGTGCCGCGGCCTTTGATCAAACTGTGGCGCAATTCGTTGAGTTCGGAATTGATGCCGAAATGAAAGCCGAAGCTGCCCTGCAATTTCTGAACGCCAACCACACCGGCGCGCACCCGCATGGAAAATGCACTCGGCACCTCCACCCGCCGTGTCAGCGAGTGAACCGTCCGGGCCGCGCCGGCGTTTTTACCGCCACCTTTGGCGCGGGTGCGCTCGAGCCGTTCGCCGACCACGCCCCAGTCTTCCATCGGATTGGCCCAGAGTTCGGGGGCGATCCAAATGCTGTCAGGTTGATTGAAGTCGAAGCCGAGTTCTTTCTTGGGCGCGCGACTGCGTCCAGAGGAACGGAGGGTTTCGAGTTGCTGCTCCAAGCGTTCGGCCACCTCGGGCTGCTTGTCGATTTGGTTTACGGTCTCGGCGAGATCGGCGTCGAGATCATAGAGATGGTAGGGCTTCGCGAAGGCCTTGCCGCGCGGTGCTTCGCGTCCGCCAGACCCGTTCGCTGCGACCAACTTCCACTTGCCGTCGCGGATCGCAAAGAAGCCGCTGGCCGAATGGTGGATGACCGGCGCGCGTTCGAAATCGTCGCGCCCCTCGAACAGCGGCACCAAGGAAAAACTATCTTCGGCCGCGTCGTCCGGCAGTTCAGCCTGGGCCACACCGGCGAGTTCGGCGGCGGTGGCAAACAAGTCGACGCTACACACGGTCTCAGCGCAACGGCTGCCCGCTTCGATTCGACCCGGCCAGCGCGCGAGAAACGGCACCCGGTGACCGGCCTCCCAAATGTCGGCTTTGGTCCCGCGCAGCGGACCGTTGGCGCGGTGCGTGTCGGCGCGATAGGCTTGAATGGTTTCGTCGGACTTGTGGCCCTTCGCTTCCGCAGCGTCTTCCCGATACATGAACGAGCCGTTGTCGCTGGTGTATATCACGAGGGTGTTGTCGGTGAGTCCGGCGGCGTCCAGCGCCTTGAGCACTTCGCCGACGGTCCAGTCGGTCTGCATGATGAAATCACCGTAAGGGCCGATGCCCGACTTGCCGCGAAAATCTGGGTGAGGAAGCACCGGTTTGTGCGGCGAAGTGAGCGGGAAGTAGAGGAAGAAGGGCGGCTTGTCGCCGCTGCCGGCTCCCGCGCGTTCGGTGATGAAGGCGGCGGACTTTGCGGCCAGATGATGCAGGCATTCGTCCATGATCAAGGCCTTCGAACGCGGTCCGTTGCGCAGATAGGCGGGGAATCCAACCTTCGGCTGCTCGACCGTGTTGGGGTCGGTGACGGTGTGGCCGTCGATGTAGACGTAGGGCGGAAAATCGAGCGAGGCGGGGATCACGTAGGAATGCTTGAATCCGTGATCGACCGGCGTGTTGGTGAGCGGCTTGGTGAAGTCGATATTCCGATTGTTCGGCGCGAACGACAGGCCGAGGTGCCATTTGCCGATGACGCCAGTGTCGTAGCCTTGTTTGCCGAGGAAGGAGGCGACGGTCTCGCGTCCGGATTCGATCAGCGGCGTGCCGTAGCCGTTGAGCACCCCGCGCTTTAAGCGGCCGCGCCAGGAGTAGCGTCCGGTGACCACCGAGTAGCGGGTGGGCGTGCAGACGCCGCTGGACGAATGCCCATCGGTGAACGTCATGCCTTCTTTAGCCAAGCGGTCGATGTTCGGGGTCGGCAGCACCGAGGCTGGGTTCAGGGATTGCACATCACCAACACCCATGTCGTCGGCCATGATGAACACAATGTTCGGCCGGTCGGCCGAGACTGGGAGAGCGAACAAAACGAGCAGGAGCAGGACGGGCGGGAAGGCAAGGAGTCTCATGCCTGCATCAAACTCGGGAGAGGTTGCATTGGGCAAGTCGAAAGAAGGATCGTGGGATCAGATCTTGTTGAATGGGTCCGAAAAAGGCATGGCAACCGGCATGAAGATCACCCTCACGCAAACCTCGCCCACAGGAACTCAATCCGACATCCGAGGTCACAAACTTCTCTGCGATCGGCCGACCGAAAAAGGCGGAGGAGACACCGGCCCGCTCGGTGGCGAACACTTCCTGTTCGGCCTCGCCGGCTGCTTCTCCAGCAACCTGCTCGGTGCCATCCCCGAACACGACTCTCCCCTCGCAGGTATCCAAGTGGATGTAGAGGCCACCTTTGCAGAAGACAATCGAATCTCCGCGGTGAACTTAAAGGTCTCGGCCGCAGAAGGCGACAAGGCCGCCCTCGAACGTTGCGTGGCAGCCGCCGAGGCGAACTGCATTCTGGTCAACACCCTGCGAAGTGTGGTGGATATCACGAGCTCGGTCGCCATGTGAACGTGTGGCGGTTGCGCAAATTAGAACCGCAACGATGTCCCAGAAGTTGTGTCTTCATCAAAGCAAACGCGATCAACTCGAGAAGCCTCCCCGCCCCCCAGTTGGAGTGGATGACCGGACAAAAAGAACGCGGACAAACGTTTGTCCGCGTTCCCACATGAAGTGCGCCGTCTGGCGCAAGTGATTAGTCACTGATGACGAATCACTACTTGAAAGGGTCGAATGGATCCTTGTTATCGAGGAACGGATCCTGAGCGCGACCGCCCTGTTTTTGTCGCTGCATGTTGCGCAGAATCTCCTGCAGCATTTTTGGATCGTTGAGCGGGTATGTCCGGGTCTGCACATTGCCTTGAACGGCACCTTTGGGCCGGATGATGACCACGTTCTTTTTCACATACCATTCCGTGTCGGTCACATCGGTGAGCAGGTCGAGGGCGTCGCGCATGGTCACGCGGCGCAGGTTGAGAGTCACACGTGGGACCTCGGCGCGAGGGGCCGCCTTGAGTTTGCGATCGTCTGCGTTCGGGAAGAACCAGTTGTCTTGGGGTTCGGCGGCGCCTTCAGGAGGGGCAGCCTTCGCCCCGACCGCAGCGGGGGCACGGCGGGCGGCCTGGGTGCCGTCAATGAGATTGATGCCGAGTCCGCGCGGGTCGCGTTCGCGGCTGACTTCGGTCAGGAAGTTCAGAACATCGCCGAGGGTGGCGTTTTCGAAATTGATCTCCGGGATGACCAAGCGCTCCATTTTCTGAATGAGCCCTTTGCCGGTGGGTTCGATCGGGCTAGCAGCATTGGCGGCGCTGGACTTCTTCGCGTTTGAGCTTTGTGCCATCAAGCCAAGTGGGCAAAGCGAAAGGCTAAGGATGCCGAGGGTGATGAAAAGAAGCGGGGTTTTCATGGGGATCTCCAGGGGGTTAGCCAATGATACGGCCTGATGGTGAAAATCTCCAAGAACTTTTCATCGTCACAAATCACACATAAGTAAGGAATTACGCAGGAATGCGGGCGTTTAGAGAGGCACTAGTTCACGAATGTTACGGTAAACCGAATCAGAAAAGTAAAAAGCTTGCTGGAATTCCTGTAATAAGTGGGGTCCGGTTTCGTTTAAGAGATGACACCCTTGACGGCCCACCCTTTTACCTTCCCACAATCTCTAACTAAACCTCTCAAACTAAACCTCTCAAACTAAACCACCCAACACCAACTAGGAGTTAACCTATGCGTATTCTCTTCACCATTGTCGCCGCTTTCGGCCTCACCCTCGGACTCACCTCCGCCAAAGAAACCACTAAGACCACTGAAACGGCTAAGACCACTGAAACGGCTAAGACCGCTGAATGCGCTAAGACTGCGTGCTCGGCTGATAAAGTCACCTTTGCTGTCGATGGTCTCACCTGCGGCGGTTGCGAGAACAAGCTCTCCAAAGCATTCGCCTCCACTGAAGGCGTCACCGTCGAAAAAGTCTGCTCCAAGAGTGGAAAAGCCTGCCTCAAATACGATTCCGAAAAAGTGTCCAAAGAGGACCTGATGGCTGTCGTTGCCAAGTCCGGCTTCAAACTCAAGGGCGAGCAAGTCACCCTGCCGGTCAACGGCATGACCTGCGGCGGATGTTCCAGTAAAGTCAGCAAAGCGCTCGCCAGCCTCGACGGCGTGAGCGACTCTTCTGTCTGCCACAAGAGCAACAAAGCGGTCGTCACCTTCGACCCGTCGAAAACCTGCGCAACCAGCGTGACCAAAGCCATCAACAACACTGGCTTCAAAGTCGCCAAAGCAGAACCCGTCGCGGTTGCTAAGTAAGGCCACCAATCCTGATTTCAGGATTCAGTAGAGAAGCCCGGCCTCGGCCGGGCTTTTTTCGTGTTCAACTTTAAGGCCATCACCATCAAAAACTGGACGGCGAGGGGCCTCCCGAGCCGGTGCGATTGAGGCCCGGCGGCCCTGCGGCCGTTAGGCCGCGAGCCCTCCGCATATGGCAAACTCCTGCCATAGTATGGCAAGCTCTCGCCACGCTATGGCAAACCTTTGCCATAGGCCACGTACTCAACGTATCTCTGCTGAAACCGACGCGAAGCGGCGAGATCCTCAAATAACGCCACCAGCACCCTGTGCTTGACACATCCCCGTGCAACCCTACCTTGCGCGGACAAAATTTTAGACACATCCGGGAGTTTAGCTCAGCTGGTTAGAGCAACTCGTTTACACCGAGTAGGTCGGGGGTTCGAATCCCTCAACTCCCACCATTTTCCACATTCCATCTTCTACATCCCACCTTCTACCTTCCCCTAAAATGAGTTACGAAAAGATTAACGTTCCCGCAGCCGGCGAAAAAATCACCATGGGCGCCGACGGCACCCTGAACGTCCCGAACCGTCCGATCATTCCGTTCATCGAAGGTGACGGCATCGGTCCCGACATCGCCAAAGCCTCCATGCTGGTCTGGAACGCGGCCGTGGAAAAAGCCTACGGCGGCGAACGCGCGATCGAATGGATGGAAATTTACGCCGGCGAAAAAGCCGTGGCGACCTACGGCGACGGCGTCTGGCTCCCCGAAGAAACGCTGCAAGCGGTTCGCGATTACCTGATCGCCATCAAAGGCCCGCTCACCACCCCGGTCGGCGGCGGCATCCGTTCGCTGAACGTGGCCCTGCGCCAAAAACTCGATCTCTACACCTGCCTGCGTCCGGTGCAGTACTTCGCCGGCGTCCCCTCCCCGGTCAAAAAACCCGAACTCACCGACATGGTGATCTTCCGCGAAAATAGCGAAGACATCTACGCCGGCATCGAATACGAAGCCGGCACGCCGGAAGTGAAGAAGGTCATCGACTTCCTCCAAGGCGAAATGGGCGCGGACAAAATCCGCTTCCCCGGCACCTCCGGCATCGGCATCAAGCCGGTGTCCCAAGAAGGGACCGCCCGCCTCGTGCGTTCGGCGATCAAGTACGCCATCGCCAATAACCGCGACTCGGTCACGCTCGTCCACAAGGGCAACATCATGAAGTTCACCGAAGGCGCGTTCCGCGACTGGGGCTACGAAGTGGCCCAGAAAGAATTCGGCGGCACGGTTATCGGCGACGGCCCCTGGACCGAAATCAAAAATCCGAACACCGGCGCCACCATCACCATCAAGGACGTCATCGCTGACGCGTTCCTGCAACAGATTCTCACCCGCCCCGGCGAGTACTCGGTGATCGCAACGTTAAACCTGAACGGCGACTACATCTCCGACGCCCTCGCCGCCTGTGTCGGCGGCATCGGCATCGCCCCAGGCGCCAACATCAATTACGAGACCGGCCTCGCCATCTTCGAAGCCACCCACGGCACCGCGCCGAAATACGCCGGCCAAGATAAAGTGAACCCCGGTTCAGTGATCCTCTCCGGCGAAATGATGTTCCGCTACCTCGGCTGGACCGAAGCCGCCGACCTGATCCTCAAAGGCATGAACGACGCCATCGGCAAGAAGACCGTCACCTACGACTTCGAACGCGCGATGGACGGTGCCACCCTGCTCAAATGCAGCGAGTTCGGTCAGGCTGTCGCCCACGGCATGGCGTAAGTTCGGAAGATCAAAGGTCGAAGATGAACGGGGTCGCCAGCGATCTTGCTGCGGCCGTCGCGCAACGCGAGGCTTGGCGAGCAGACGGACTTTCGGTCTCGTTCACCAACGGCTGCTTCGACTTGCTGCACGCCGGCCATGTCGCCACCATCGCCTTCGCCCGTGCGCAGGCGGATAAGCTGATCCTCGGACTGAGTTCGGATATTTCGGTGGCGCTCAACAAGGGCGACAAGCGGCCGATCATGCCAGAACGCGACCGGGCGGCGATTCTGGCCGCGTTCGAGTCGGTCGACTTGGTGGTGCTCTACGACGAAAAAGAAGTCGCCCCGGTGATCGAGGCCTTGGTGCCCGACGTGTTGGTCAAAGGTGGCGACACCGCAAACGTAGTCGGACGTGAGGTGGTCGAACAAGCCGGGGGAAAGGTTGTGCTCGCACCGGAAATCCCCTTTCTTTCCACCTCAGATGTCATCGAACGAATCCTCGAACGCTACCGCTAGCAGCGACAGCAGAACTGCGGCCACCGCACAGGTAGACGTCGCCATCATCGGTGGCGGCATCGCTGGACTCTGGACCCTGAACCGTCTCGTCGCCGCCGGCCACAACGCCATCCTGATCGAACGCGACACGCTCGGCGGCATGCAAACCATCGCCGCGCAAGGTGTGCTCCACGGCGGCATCAAGTACACGCTCAAGGGCTCGACCAACAAAACCTCCGAGACCATCGCCGCCATGCCCGAACGCTGGCGCGCCTGCCTCGAAGGCCGGGGCGAGATCGATCTCGGTGCCGTGCCGGTGCTGAGCGAGTTCCAAGTGATGTGGTCGCCAGCGACACTCGGCGCGAGCTTGACCGCGTTCTTTGCCAGCAAGGCGCTGAAGAGCCGGGTCGCGCCGTACAAGGCGACGCAATCGGACGATGTTTTTTGGCCCGGGCACTTCAATGGTTCGGCGTATAAAATCCACGAACAAGTGATCGATGTTCCGGCGCTTGTGGAGGCGCTCGCCGCACCACATCGCGAGCGGATTTTCGGCGGCGAAGCGAGCCTGCTTGAAAACGGGTCGGTCAACGTCGGCGATCAGTTGATCGACGCCGCTTGCGTGGTGACGACTGCCGGTTCGGGAACCGAAGCGTTTCTACAAGGCTGCGGACCCGCCATGCAGCGTCGCCCCTTGCATCAGGTAATGGTGACCGGCGACCTGCCCCCTCTTTACGGCGTCTGCCTCGGCACCGGACCCAAACCACGGCTCGTCGCCACCACCCATCCAGGCCCGAACGGCCAACGGGTCTGGTACCTCGGCGGCAATCTCGCCGAGACTGGCGTCGAACGCAGCGAAGCCGAACAAATCGCGTTTGCGCGTTCGGAGTTGGAAGACCTGTTCCCGTGGATCGACTTCTCTACCAGAAACGCCGCCATGCACTGGTCCACCCTACGCGTCGACCGCGCCGAACCCGCCACCGCCGAAGCCCGCCTGCCCTCCGGCGTGTTCTGCCAAGTCGTGAACCCGAAGCTCATTGTCACTTGGCCGACCAAACTCGTTCTCGCCCCGCTGCTTGCAGACGCGATCATGGCCCAACTCCCCAGCCCGACCGAACCCGCCGGCAGTCCGCCCGCGCTCAACCTTCCCTCCCCACCCGTCGCCACCTCCGCTTGGAACGCCTGACATGAAACGCCGCAAGATTCTTACCCCAAGCAAAGAACTGCTCGTGTCCCCGCTCGGACTCGGCACGGTAAAGCTCGGCCGCAACACCTCGGTGAAATATCCCGGCGGCCCGTTCGAACTGCCCGACGACGCCAGCGCCGCCGCCCTGCTCGAACTCGCCCAAGCCGAAGGCATAAACCTCATCGACACCGCCCCCGCCTACGGCATCAGCGAAGAACGCTTGGGCGACTTGCTCGCGGGCCAACGCGACGACTGGATCCTCAGCACCAAAGTCGGCGAGGAGTTCGATGGGACATCATCCGAGTACATCTTCACTGCCGAACACACCAAGCGCAGCCTCGAACGCAGCCTCACCCGTCTGCGCACCAACCATCTCGACATCGTGCACATCCACTCCGACGGCAACGACCTCGCCGTGCTCGAAGAAGGGGTTTTGCCGACGCTGCTACAATCCCGCGACGAAGGACTGATCACCGCCGTGGGTATGTCGACCAAAACTGCGGCCGGCGGTATCGCAGCGCTTGAAGCCGGCTGCGACCTGATCATGGCCATGTACCATCCCTGGCATCTCGACGAACTCCCGGCACTCGACCACGCTAAAAAGCACGGCAAGTCGGTGGTGATCAAAAAAGCCTTCGCCAGTGGTCACTTCGGCGAAGTCGAAGACGAGGACCCAGTTCGCTACAGTCTCGATTTCATTTTCAAACACCCGGCGGTAGCGAGCGTGATTGTCGGCACGATCAATCCGGAACACCTAAAGTCCAACTGCGCCGCCGCCAGCGAAGTCGCAGATTCATCGTTGTAGGTAATTTAGAATTCATTCTGAATTCGTCGTGACGGATTTCAATCCGGCCGCACGCTACTCCACTGTTTCGCGGATCTTAGTGCGCGTTTGCGCGTGTGTGTGTGGCGTGTGTGGCGTGTGGGTCGCTGCGCGAAGGCAAACGAATTTGGGGCAGAGGAATGAGCCCAGTCGGGGATAGCGCTCTTTGGCTCGGCAGTGCCGCCGAACGCCAGACGGTGGATCTCGCCGCTTCGCGTCGGATTCGAAACCGATGACGATCACGACAACGACCACGAGGCTCAGCCGAATCGTGGTCGTGATCGTGATCGTTTTCGTAATCGGCAAAGATGCGTTGAGTGCGCGGCCGAACGGCCGCTGGATACTTCCGGCCAATCCTAGACGCGTCGACGCATGGGAATGGGTCATGCGAGGGGGCAGGTAATTTAGAATTTATTCTGAATTCGTCGTGACGGATTTCAATCCGGCCGCAGGCGATTCCACTGCTTCGCGAATCTTAGTGCGCGTTTGCGCGCGTGTGTGTGTGGCGTGTGTGTGGCGTGCGTGTGGCGTGTGTGGCGTGTTGGTCGCTGCGCGAAGGCAAACGAATTTGGGGCAGAGGAATGAGCCCAGTCGGGGATAGCGCTCTTTGGCTCGGCAGTGCGCCGAACGCCAAACGGTGGATCTCGCCGCTTCGCGTCGGATTCGAAACCGATGACGATCACGACAACGACCACGAGGCCCAGCCGAATCGTGGTCGTGATCGTGATCGTTTTCGTAATCGGCAAAGATGCGTTGAGTGCGCGGCCGAACGGCCACTGGATACTTACGGCCAATCCTAGACGCGTCGTCGCATGGGAATGCGTCAAGCGAGGGGGCAGGTAATTTAAATTTCATTCTGAATTCGTCGTGACGGATTTCAATCCTGCGCGTTTGCGCGTGTGTGTGTGTGTGTGTGTGTGGCGTGTGTGTGTGGCGTGTGTGTGGCGTGTGTGGCGTGTTGGTCGCTGCGCGAAGGCAAACGAATTTGGGGCAGAGGAATGAGCCCAGTCGGGGATAGCGCTATTTGGCTCGGCAGTGCGCCGAACGCCAGACGGTGGATCGCGTCGGATTCGAAACCGATGACGATCACGACAACGACCACGAGGCCCAGCCGAATCGTGGTCGTGATCGTGATCGTTTTCGTAATCGGCAAAGATGCGTTGAGTGCGCGGCCGAACGGCCGCTGGATACTTACGGCCAATCCTAGACGCGTCGTCGCATGGGAATGCGTCAAGCGAGGCGGCAGGTAATTTAGAATTTATTCTGAATTTGTCGTGACGGATTTCAATCCGGCCGCACGCCGACAAGCCTTCCGAGCCATGAAATTCCGCCCCGCACTACTACGGCGCTAAACGGGACGCGCATCGCGCATCGCGCATCGTGCACCCCGCATCGCGCACTCCGCATCACGCAACTCGTCAGTCTTCCGCTGCGTCGAGTTCCTGCATCACATCGTACAAGCGATCGAGCGCTCCTTGGATAACAGAAAATTCCTGGCGGACCTTTTCGATCCGCTCCGAACTGCGGCTGTGCACGTGTTCGAGGTATTTGCGGCGGGCGGAAACTTCACGAAGGCGCTCGGTCAGTTCTTTGACCTTCGCGCTGGATTCCATGAGCGCTTGGCTAAGGTCGCCGACTGGCGCTTGAACTGGAGTTCGGGTAGCAGCCACACCAGCCACACCAGCGGCGGCAGAAACGGCGGTTCCCGTGGCAGACATTCCACCGCTGCTGGCCTTTACCGGCTGGGGCACGGTCATTTGATTGGTACACTCAGGGCAGGTGATGACATAACCCGCCCCTCGTGGATCGATCGCCATGCTCTTGCCGCAATGGGGGCATTCAAAGACAATATCTTGGTCAAGTACTTGGTTTACCATGGTGTGAGTTCTCCCGTTTTTGGAACAGGATACACCCTGCTTAGTGGCTCGTCAAATCGTTCAGGGACTTTGCAAATTCGCGAATAAACACCGGCTGGCCGAACGCTTCGGCCCGCGCACGGATCCCCTCACGCGACCACGCCCCGGACGCGGCCATCTCACCTGCCCGTTCGACGCCTTGATTTAGCGAACCCACCGTGAGTTCGTCGAAAAAGACACCGGTTTCGCCGCCAACCACCGTCTCCAGCGCCCCGCCCCGTCCGAACGCGACCACCGGGCGACCACAGGCCATCGCCTCCAAGGGCACAATGCCAAAATCCTCTTCGCCAGGAAATACGAGCAAGCGACAACGCTGGTACAACGAACGGATCTCCTCGTCCGAACGCCGCCCGAGCAATTCCACGTTCGGACCCGCCACCGCGCGCAGCTTGTCCCAATCGCCGCCCACACCGACCACCTTTAAGGGGCGACCGGACGCGGTATAGGCCGCCACCGCCAAGTCCACCCGCTTGTACGGAACCAAGGCCGAGACGATCAGGTCGAAATCCTCCGGCGCGTCCTCCGCCCCCAAGTGGAAATAATCCGCGTCCACCGGCGGATAAACCACGTCGGCTTGCCGGTCGTAAAAGCGTTCGATCCGTTTGCGCACGTGCTCGCTGATCGCCACGAACTTGTCCACCCGCGACGCGGTGCGCGCGTCCCACTTGCGCAGCGAACCCAGCACCGGTTTCAGCAAGGGCGCCCGCCAACCGAAATACTCGCGCTGGAACAGCCACGCGTAACGCATCGGCGTGAAGCAGTAACAGAGGTGCTTGGTGTCCGGATTTGTTTGCAGGCTTTTGGCAACGCAGTGGCTGGTGCTGATCAACACCTCCGCGTCCGGACGCGGCAGATGGTTCACGGCGTGCGGAAAAAACGGCAAAAAGTTACGGTAGCGTTTCTGGATGCCCGGCACCTTTTGCAGCCAGCTGGTGCGGATCACGCGGTTGCGGATCGGTTCGCTGACCACATCGGGCTGGGCGATCAGGGTAAACAACTCGGCTTCCGGGAAGCCGCGGCAAAGCAATTCGAGTACCCGTTCGCCACCGCGCATGCCGGTCAGCCAGTCGTGGCAGAGGGATACGCGTAGCTCGCGCCATTGTTCGGGAACATCCATAAAAGAAGCTGGCTAGTTGATCCGCAGTGCTGGGTCAATCCGGCTGTCTGGGAATTTGACGGACGACTCACATATGCGGTAGAATACGGCATGAACGGTTGCAAGAAACAGCAGGGTTTCACTCTGATCGAACTCTTGGTGGTCATTGCGGTAATTGCCCTCCTCGCGGCGATTGTCGTCCCCAGCATTAGCAGCGCCATTACGACCGCCCGCGAGACGCGGTGTGCGATGGAGTTGAGTTCGCTGACCAAGGGCGCGTTGTTCTACTCGATTGAACATGACGGCAAGTTGCCTGACATTACTCGGGTCGGCGGTCCGACTGGCGGCCAGCAGGGGCAATTTTCCTATTGGACCACGAAGTATTGGAAAGACTGGTTCCTCGACGAAGCTGGCATGACGCGCGACGCGTTTTACAGTGCCTCCAACAAGAAATGGAACCGCGACGATTTCTGGACCTTTAACGGCGGATCCAGAGTGGTCATCGGTCGGTTCTATTTTGGTGTGCCGCGCTACAACCAACCCGATGTGTTCGGCATGTTGCAGAACAAGCCAACCGACGCGTTCATGCCGCTGTTCCCGGAAGCGCCCGAGACCGAGTCCTACTACCCGATGTTGTTCGCCGATCTCAACCGGCAGTATCCGACGGGCTCGGGTGACAACTGGGTGACGCCCGGCGATCCCAACCGCTGGGGTTCGAACCATCTCTATGGCACCAACCCTTGGCCGAAGATGAACCACATCGCCAACGTGGACGGTAGCGTACACAAAATTCCAGGCAGCGAAGTGAAGTACCGCTTCACTTGGGCCGGGTCCGAGATTTACTGGTAGGCCGCGTCCTCGGGCTCATTCAACTCATGCTTCTCCCTCTCGCTATGGTCGTACTGGTCGCGCTTTGCATTGCCTTCTTTTTGAAACGTCAGGAAATCATGGAGGGCCCGCTGATTGACGCGCTGATCGGCGTGCTCGTTCTGCTCGCCATCGGCTTGATGATCTCTAGCGTCTTCATGCGTTCGAGCGCGCCGAGTCCCGGCACCGACTTCGAACAAGCGGCAGCTTGGAAGCTCGGCCAGTTGGTTTCGAAGAGCCGCGACGCCGGCGAGGTCGTGGTGTTTCTCGACGGCGCGCTCAAAGGCACCGCCAGCCACGCAGCGCAGCGCGCTGGCATCGAAGAGGCGCTGTCCGGCAAACTCACACCGGTGTGGTCGGACCTCTCCCCGGACGGCGGCGGCGAGTTCGGCGCGCTGGACGGCTTGGACACCGCCTCCACCCGCGCCAAGGCGATCTATGCGGCCGTGCAGGCGGCCAACGAACCGGTCGCGGTCCTCTCGATGGTGCCGATCACCAAACACATTCCGGAAGCCTTGCTCGACCGGATCCCTCTTGTGTTCACGTACGAACAGGACGAGTCGGAGGTGTTTCGCAAGCGTCTGGAGTTCGGCGAATACGGCGCCGTGGTCATACCGCGTTCGGACTCAGACAACACCAAAAAGCCAGCCCGCGCCTTGCAGCAACGCTTCGAGCAACGGTTCGAAGTCGTTCGGTAGCCACGCCTCGCCACGCCCGTCTTGGCTTTCCTTCCGCAAACCACACAAGGCTGCCATTCCTTTGCCCCAAATTCGTTTGCCTCCGCGCAGCGGTCTAAGCCCAAAAACACCCGCGAAACAGCCGAGCACCGCGGAGCAGAAGTCCGTCAGACTCTAGCGGAAAGATCGCCACACTTTTCGGTCGCCTGCCCGCTCCGGAAACGAGAACATATGAGGTATGAAGCTCTCCGTTTTTCTCACGTCCCTGCTCCTGCTTTCTGGGTTCGCCACAGACACCAACGCGGCCCCGCCGAACATCCTCATCATCATGGCCGACGACTGCACCTACAACGACCTGCCGCTCTACGGCGGCCAGAACGCCAAGACCCCGAACCTTGACCAGCTCGCCAGCCAGGGGTTGACCTTCAACAAGGCTTACCTCGCTGAGGCGATGTGTCAGCCCTGCCGCGCCGAGCTATACACCGGGCAATACCCCGTGCGCAACGGCTGCGCCTGGAACCACTCTGCCTCGCGTCCAGAAACCCGCAGCATGCCGAACTACCTGCGACCGCTCGGCTACCGCGTCGGGCTCGCGGGCAAACTACACGTCAAACCGACCTCGGCTTTCCCCTTCGATCCGGTTCCGGGCTTCGACCCAAACTGCGTTCGAAATCCGACCGCCGCTCACAACTTGGACGGCGTCCGCTCGTTCATCGCCGACAAAGAAAAACCGTTCTGCCTCACCGTCGCCCTCGTCGAACCCCACGTGCCTTGGGTCATGGGCGACGCCTCCGCCTACCCGCCAAAGAACATCAAACTGCCGGCCAATATTGCCGACACACCCCGAACCCGCCAAGACTTCGCCAACTACCTCGCCGAGATCACCTACATGGACGGACAAGTCGGCGAGATTCTCAAGACGCTCGACGACGCCGGCCAAGCCGACAACACGCTCGTGCTGTTCACCTCCGAACAGGGTTCGCAGTTTCCCGGCTGCAAATGGACCAACTTCGACACCGGGATCCACACCGCGCTCGTCGCCCGCTGGCCCGGCGTTGTCCCGGTCGGCAAACGCACCGACGCCATGGTGCAATACACCGATATCCTGCCCACCCTCCTAGAACTCGCCGGGGCCGACCTCAGCCCGGCACGTGAACCCGGGCCAACGCTGCAGCAAGAATCGCCCTTCCCCTTCAACGGCACCAGCTTCGCCAAGGTGCTCCGGGGTGAAAGCGAAACCCATCGGACCTACACCTACGGTTGCCACAACAACGTGCCCGAGGGTCCGCCCTACCCGATCCGCACCATCAGCGATGGCAGCCACCGCCTGATTCTCAACCTCCGCCCCGATGAAGTCTACCTCGAGAAACACCTCATGGGCGGCGGCCGCAACAACAACCCGTACTGGTCCACTTGGATGCAGGAAAGTTTCAACTCGCCGGCCACCTACGCGCTGATCAAACGCTTCATGCACCGGCCCGCCGTCGAACTCTACCACACCGCCAAGGATCCCTACGAGATGACCAACCTCGCCGACGAGGAGCCCGAACTCGTCGCCCGACTGAAAACCGAACTCGAAGGTTGGATGACCCGCCAAGGCGACCCCGGCGCGCCCCAGGATACCCGCGAGGCCTTGCAAGCCGCGCGCAAGGGCGAGCACCTGTTCCCGGTTGAGAAGTAGGTAGTTCAAACACTGGAGGGCGAGGTGCCTCCCGAGCCGATGGCCAGTTTCAGAAATCTCCAACTACATTCAACCCCCTGGAGGGCGAGGGGCCTCCCGAGTCGAGGGACAAGCATATGGCAAGCGTTTGCCATCGTGTGGCAAGCGCTTGCCATCGTGTGGCAGGACTTTGCCACGCTATGGCAGAGGTTTGCCACACTACATTCGTCCTGTTGTTCGAGAGCCAACCTGACTTTTACCGACCAAAAGCCGCGCGGACTTGGCATCTCAACCGATTCTAGGGTATAAGAGTCTCCGCTCATGGCCAGCCTCGAAGAAATCAAACAGGACATCCTCTCCCGCGTCGACATTATCGACGTGGTCGGCCAGTACGTCCAACTGAAGCGCAGCGGCCGAGATTACAAAGGCCTGTCGCCGTTCACCAAGGAAAAGACACCCTCCTTCGTGGTCCACCCGGACGAGCAGTTTTTCAAGTGCTTCTCCACCGGCGAGGCGGGCGACATCTTCACCTTCATGATGAAGGTCGAAGGCATGGACTTCATGACCGCGTTCAAAACGCTCGGCAAACGCGCCGGGCTACCGGTCGAGGACATGCTCGATCGCAACAAAGGACGCGGCGGGCCCAACAAGGAACGCCTCTACTCGCTGATGGGCGGCATCGCGCAACACTACCGCGAACTGCTGCTCAACGACCCGCGCGCCGAGGAGGCACGCGCCTACGTAACGCGACGAAATCTCGACGGCGAGATCGGCGACGCCTTCCTGATCGGCTACGCGCCGGAAGCTTGGGACACTGTCGAAACCTGGGCCAAAGAAAACGGCTACGGCGATAAGGAACTCGAACTCTCCGGCATGCACTCGTTCAAGGAACGCGATGACGGAACGCGCAGCCACGGCTACGACCGCTTCCGCGACCGCCTGATGTTCCCGATCCGAAATGAAATCGGACGCGTGATCGGATTCAGCGGACGCATTCTCGACCCGGCCAAATCAAAAGCCAAATACGTCAACAGTCCCGAGACCACCCTGTTTAGGAAATCAAAGGTCCTCTACGCCGTCGACCTCGCGCGCAAAGCCATGGTCGAAAGCCGGACCGCGATGATCTGCGAGGGCCAGATCGATGTCATTCGATGCCACCAACATGGCTTTACCAACGCGGTTGCCGCTCAGGGCACTGCCCTCACCACCGATCACGCCAAAGTGCTGAAGCGGAGTGCCGACGATATTCTGCTCGTCATGGACAGCGACGCCGCCGGCGTGAAGGCCGCATTGAAAAGCGGCGAGGTCTTTCTCGAGTCCGGACTCGCGGTCAAAGTCGCGGTGCTGCCCGAAGGCGACCCCGACACCATCCTTGAGGAACAGGGCAAGGACGCTTTTGAAAAGATTTTGAATGAGTCCAAGTCGTTCATGGATTTTCAGATCGATGTACTCACCGGCATCGATGATCCCACCACCCCGACCGGACTCAGCCGGATCACCCAAAGTCTGTTGGAGTCGGTGGTGCGCATTCCCTCCGCCGTCCGCCAAGAGCAGTTCCTCATGGGCGCCTCCGAACGACTCGGCATCTCGGTCGACGCGCTGCGCAAGGATCTCGAAAAAACCGTCCAACCAAAGTACGCTCAGGACCGGGCCCGGCGTAGTGCCCGAGCGGAAAATCGGCGCCGTGATTCCGTGCCGGCCGAGGACTACATTCGGCCCTCGACTCACAGCGAACCCGAGGCGGCCTTGCTACGCCTGCTGCTGCTCCACCCGGAAACCCGTGAGCTCGCCACTACTTACCTGCGCTCCGACTGCATCGGTCATCCGACCGTGCTCGCCGTGTTCGAAGAAGTGGCCCACTCTAATAATCCCAACCACCCCGAACGCGACGCCTTCCTCGCCATCCTCTCCGCTCACCCGGATTGTCCGGACGGATTAGCCGAGCAGCTGTCCATCTCCCAGCCCGATGCCAGTACCGAAATGGGCGGCCCAATGGAGGCCATGCACGACATCATCCGGCGCCTTCATATCGAACGAATCAAGCGTCGGCGCGAGGAACTCACCCACCTCTACAACCAGTCCGGAGAGATCAAACGGCAGCGTTTGTGGACCGAAATTGCCCAGATCACCAGGCAGTCAAAAGAATTTGAGGGAAATAATTGGGGAAAAGCGTCTGATTTGATACGTATTATCTTTGGCACGGATCAAGAGAAGCCGACGTTTTAAATTGACGAACGGCACCACGAAATCACAGATTCTCCGGCCTCCCCCTCACAGGTATTTTCTATAAACAACTATTTATCAACGTGTTATGCCATCCAGCGGAACAACAAAAACCAAGATTTCGAGCAGCAAACCGAAGAAGAAAACCACTTCGAAAGGCAAAACTAAGTCTTCCACCAAAGCCAAAAAGCCGGTTGCTAAAAAGAAATCGGCCAAAAAAACGGCCGTAAAGAAGACCAAATCGACGAAGTCCACCCTTAAGTCCACCCCCAAGTCCACGGCGAAAAAGCCGGCGAAGAAGGTCTCCACGACAAAAAAAGCATCCGCCAAGAAGAAGGCTTCGACGAAAAAAGCCGCCGCGAAAAAACCGACCAAAAAAGCCGCTAAGACGAAGGCTCCGGCGAAGAAAGCCAAGACTAGTTCGAGCAAAAAAGCTGCCGCGAAAAAATCGACCGCGAAGAAAAAGGCGACGAAGAAGGCATCGGCCAAGAAAGGCAAAAAGGTCGAGCCGGTGGAGCGCTCGGACATCACCTCCGAGGAACGCCAAGACCGTAACGCCCGTCTAAACGCGCTCATCGAGAAGGCCCGCCAGAACGGATTTTTGATGATTGCCGAGGTGGACACGGCCTACGATGATCTCGGCGAGAGCGCCGAAGAGTACCGCAGCAACGCGCACGCCATGCTCAAGCAGATGGACATTAAAGTCCTGAAGCCGGAAGAACTCGAAGGCTTCAAGAAAGTCACCGCCCGCGCCGAGGCCCAACGCCAGTCCGATAAGATGGACGTCCTCGACGATCCTGTCCGCATGTACCTGAAGCAGATGGGTACCGTGCCGCTCCTCACCCGTGAGGAGGAAGTCGCCATCTCCAAACGCATCGAGGAAGCGGAGATCGCCTCAAAACGATTGTTCAACAACATGGGCTGCGCCACCGAAGCCTATCTCGGCCTGCTCGACCGGCTAGAGAACGGCGGCGAGCGCTTCGACCGAGTCATCAGCGACAAACACGTTGAGAGCCGCGAAAAGTATTTCAAAGTTCTGCCGCGAATCCGCACCAACATCGAACGGGGTCACGAAGGCCTCGGCAAACGCTTCGAAGCGTACTGCAAGATGAAGAAAGGCAAGGCGCGCCTTAAGGAACATAAAGGCATCATCGAATCGCGTAAACGCCTCGCCTCCCACTTTGAAAAACTCCATTTCAAGCAAAAGGCGGTCGAGGACATCGTATCCGTCGCCGACGATTACTACATGCAGTTCGCGGCGGCGCGCCGCGACTGTGAAAAGTTGGAGAGAAGGAAAACCCGCAGCAGACGCTCCGACGAACGTCTGGCCGAATGCAAGGAACTGATCAGCGCCCAGCAAACTCTGCAACGCATGGAGTCCGAGGAGTACCAGACCCACTACAACGAACTCGCCCACTGGATGGCCAAGGGCCACCAAGCCAAGACCGAGATGGTCGAGGCCAACCTGCGCCTGGTGATTTCCATCGCGAAAAAATACACCAACCGCGGCCTGTCGTTCCTCGACCTCATCCAAGAAGGCAACATGGGCCTGATGAAAGCGGTGGAGAAGTTCGAATACCGCCGTGGCTACAAGTTCAGTACCTACGCGACCTGGTGGATCCGCCAGGCCATCACGCGTTCGATCGCGGACCAAGCGCGGACCATCCGCATCCCCGTGCACATGATCGAAACGATCAACAAACTGATGCGCATCCAGAAGCAACTGGTGCAGGAGTTCGGCCGCGAACCCACGCCGGAAGAGATTGCCGAAGAAATGACCCTCGCGGTGGACCGCGTTCGCGCCATCCTCAAAATCGCCCAACAACCGATCTCGCTGCAAAGCCCGATCGGCGACAGCGAAGACACCAACTTCGGCGACTTCATCGAGGACAAAACGGCGGACAACCCCTCGGAAATGACCGCCTACGCGCTGCTCAAGGAACGCCTCAAGGAAGTGCTCACCACCCTGACCGAACGCGAGCAGGAAGTGCTCACGCTGCGCTTCGGCCTCGCCGATGGCTATCCCCGAACGCTCGAGGAAGTCGGACGCAAGTTCGATGTGACCCGCGAACGCATCCGCCAAATCGAAGCCAAAGCCCTGCGCAAAATGCGCCACCCCACCCGTCTGCGCCAACTCGAGGGCTTCCTGCCCAGCGATGGTGGCAACAACGGTCCGACGTTCTAAGAGCGTCCAAGAACGAACCGAGCCAGAGGGCCACCGCCATTATAGAACATGCGGGTGGCCCTTCTGCTTTTTAGCAGCCGGGGAAGGGATCGCAGAAAACACGGAGCACGCGGAATCTCTTGTCCGTGATTCCTCCGTAAACCAAACAAAGTGCCATTCCTTTGCCTTAAGTTTTTTAGCCTGCACATAGCGTTCTAACCAAACGCAGCCGCCTGTAGCGCCGTCTTCTAGACAGTGTCGGTACGCGGGCTTCTAACCCGCTGACCATCACCCGAAGGTAATATTTTTCCGCTGGGCGAAATCGCTCGGGTGAAAATCGAAAAACGGCTATCATCACGGGAAGGCTACTGATGAAAGCGTACTGCGAAATTTGTGAAAGCGAAGTGAACGCCACCAAGACGGGCATGGCGGATTCTACCTGCGATGCGTGTGGCTCGCTGATCAAAGTGGCGGAGGATCTGATTCAACCGGGCGCGACCCAAGATCTCAAGGAAGGTCCGATTGACACGTTAGCCCTTCCCCCCGGCATCCTCTGGCAAAGCCAAGCCGGGCAGAACCTGATGGAAATTCTGGATCAGATCTCCCAGACCCCAACACGCCGCTACCGTCTTGGCAGCATGCTCGGCAAGGGGGCGATGGGTCGCATCGTCCGGGCCGGCGACAAGGATCTGGCGCGGGAAGTCGCGATGAAATTCATGCGACATCCCGAACGCGCGAGTCCGGCGGCCCTGCGTCGCTTCATCCGCGAGGCACAAATCACCGCCCGTCTAAAGCACACCAATATCGTCTCCGTTTACGAACTCGGCTTGAACGAGGAGGACCACCTCTTCTACACCATGGAACAAGTTGAGGGTCAGACCTTAAAAAATATTTTGGACGGACTCCGCGCCCGTGATCCCGCCCACCAAAAAGCGTATCCGTTGCCGCGCCTCCTCAACCTGTTCGCCATGGTTGGCAGCGCCATGGAACACGCCCACCGTCGCGGCATCATCCACCGCGACCTCAAGCCGGAAAACATCATGGTGACCGAGGATGGCGAGGTGCAGGTGCTCGACTGGGGTCTGGCCACGTTCATCGACCAAGACGACGGCGAGCTGTTCGCCAACGCCTCCGAACTTCTCGCGACGGACCCCATGCAGGCCTTCTGCTCCGGGAACGGCAAAGTCGTCGGCACGCCCCTCTACATGTCGCCCGAACAAGCCCGCGGCAACGAGCTCGACGCGCGTTCGGACATCTATACCCTCGGCACCTTGCTTCATGAAATCCTCGGCCTCGAATACTCGGTAGATGGATCCACCTCCGACGAGGTGATCGAAAACATCAAGGCCAACCGAACACGGCCGCTCGTGGCAAGCTCCCCCCACGGCAAGGGCGCGCTGCCCAAACCGCTCATCGCCATCGCGGCCAAGGCGATGGCCCATCAGCCGGATCAACGATACCAACAGGTCAGCGCCCTGCTCGGCGATCTCGACTTGGTTCAACGCGGCTTCGCAGCCAAGGCCGAACAAGCGGGATTCGCGCAACGTGCCGCCTTGTTTTTCAAACGCAACAAAGCCGTGTCCACGATCAGCCTCGGCCTGTTCTCCATCATCCTCCTGCTTGCTGTACGCAGCCAATTCCTGCTGCACTCGTTGACCCAAGAGGAGCAAGCGCGCCTGACGCAGGCCCATGCCAGCGCCCCGGCCTTTTTCGCAGCCGCAAAGAAACTCCTGCCAGACCAGCAGTTCGACGCTGCCCTCGTCAACGTCGAACAAGCCTTGGAATACGATCCGTCCATCCAGGAAGCCCAACTGCTGCACGCCTATTTGCTGGCCGAGCGAAACGACTTCGAGTCTGCGGTGAACAGCGCCCGATTCGCGGGCTCGAACCAACCCGCGCTCCACTTTCTGAAGCAAATCCAAACCGGTGACACCGCCGCGATTCGTGGACTGGCCGAGCAGGCGGACGACGATGGCTACCACAGCTTGAGTTCGGCCCTATTCGCCAATCTCGGGGTGGTCTCGGAGTCTCCCACGACCGAGCAACTCGACCGCTGGCGAAAACAACTCGACGCCGTCCGCCCCGGACTCGGTGCATTACTCCGGACCAACCAAGGCGAGCTACACCTCCACCTTGGCAACGGCGTCAACCTCACCAGTCTCAATGGCCTGCGCGGCATCCGGCTCAACGTGCTGAACACCGGAGACCTGCTGGAAGGCGACCTGCCAGACAACACGCTCAGCCTCGAACCCCTGCGCGGGATGCCGCTCCGTTCGTTCAGCTCCCGTGCCGCGATCACCGACCTCGAACCCATTGTCTCACCCTCACTTAAGGTGGTCGATTGCCCCTTCAATCCGCGCGCCAACACCTGCAACTGGGAGGTACTCGAAGGTCTAATGCTCGACGCGTTTACTCTCCATCGAGGGTACTTTCCGCGCAAGCTGAAGGTCCGTAAACTCAATATCGTCTCCCATCTTCTGGAGGACTACACTTGGTTCGACGAGGTCGAAGGGCTTCAGGAAGTGCGTTTTGTGAACACCGACTGGAAGGAGTACCCCAAATACAAACTCGACTCGCTCACGCGCATTCCAACCCTCCACGACATCAGGGTCGACCGCGAGGTTCGAATCAGCCGCGAGACCATCGACATCCGCCCCGAAGTTCCCTCGGTCGATCTTGCCAAACTCGAGGCGCTGCTCGGCGGCATCAAAAACGAAACCGAGCTCACCGAATGGTGGCGCCATCATTGGGTGTTGATGCACTACCTGCTGACCGTCCGCCAAGGCGGCGAGGCGGAACGGCCCGACTCCCCCTTGATCATGCAGGTCGGCGACCAGATGTGGGCCCTCTGCCATAGCCTGTTCTGGATGAAACCGCACTATTGCGACTATCTCGGCATCAGTCCGGCCTCGATCCACAGCCAAGCCGAACGCGACGCGGCCAACCACCTGCTCGAACAACTGAAGCTGTCGCAGTCGACCCCGTCCATCGTACTCAACACCCGCCGCGCCGACGATCACTACGAGTGGTTTGATGGCAGCGAGTGGAACGCCGATTTCATGAACGTTCCGCCCAACGCCCGCCATGCCCGCCGACTCCTGCTCTCCGGCAACACCTGCACGAAGCAAGGTTCCGGGGCTAATTTTCGTCTGTACAGTTGGCCCGTCGGCGGGCCGGAACCACGCAATCTGAAACAATTCATCGAGGAATGGTACCCCGTGTACCCGCCCTTGGAACACGAGGGGAAATGGTACAGCGTGCAGGGAAGGCCCGTGTCGTACGCCGCCGCCAAGGAGATCGCCAAAGTCTACGGGGCAAAGCTGGCAACGCTCGGGGAAATCACCCTGAACCCAACGCTCCGTGATGAAATCAAGAAAACCACGGGCGACACGACCATCTCGCTCTGGGTGGGCGGGGAGAAAAGGCAGGCCGACCCCGCGATGGCTTGGGCCAAACAAGGGGTCAGTGAGCCGAATCAGGTGAGCTGCAACGAACGGCTCGGATTTATCCTCGAATGGAACAAGGCCGAGGATGTGCCGGAAATGAAACCAGCGGCCGCGAGGGGTTTCCAGAAAGTCCGCGTGTTCCAAGGAAGGGAATACTTCATCGGCCGCAAGGAATCTACCTGGCTAAGGGCTTGGCACGAGTCGGAGCGCCTCGGCGGCGAATTCGCCTGCGCCGAAACAGCGGAGGAACTCCGCTTCATCCGCGATAAATTTGTCGGTCACAAAGGCCTGTGGATCGGCGGCTACCCATGGGGCGCAACGGACGAGATTCCCCACGGACATTGGCGCTGGCTCAGTACCAAAAAAGCGGTCGATCTTCCGCGCGAAGCATGGAAGGTGGACGTTGATGTTTGGAATGCGGGATCGCGGCTAAAATTATTGGCCCAAGACGGTCTGGGCATCGCGCCGGCCGAAACCCCTCTGCCCTTTCTCGTCGAACGCCCCGTGCGCCAAGCACCGGCCCCAATGCCATAAAGACGCACCGCCCCCATCCAGCGAGTTGATCTTTTTCAAGACCGCGGGTACCTGATTGCCGTGAACCGTCGATTCTGGATTTCCATCGTGCTGCTATGCGGCCTCGGCCTACCGCTGATTGCAGCGGTGGATCTCGACGGCGACGGCATGAGTGATCTCTGGGAACTGCTGCACGCGGCACAAGGCCTGGCCGCGAACGCGGACAGCGACGGCGACCGCCTCGACAACCGCTCGGAAAGCATTGCTGGCACCGATCCGTTCGATCGCGCCTCGACCCTGGCGATCGAGGGCGTGCGCACGGTTCGGAGTGGCAATGTCAGTGGCAGCGGCAGCGGCACCAATCTCGTCGAAGGCGTGGCCTTCGTGTGGACCGGGGAGCCGGGCAAACGCTACGAGGTGTTCGGCAACGAGGCGCTCAGCCCGAACGGCTGGACCACGCTCGGCGTGTCGGCGATCGGCACCGGCGCGGAGATCGAACTCGTCATCCCCGAAACCAATGCCCGCTACTTCCGCCTGCAAGTGGATGACCGCGACCGCGATGGCGACGGCGTCGCCGATTGGGAGGAGGCCTTGCTCGGACTCGATCCCGAACGCGCACAGACCCAAGCCGGCACCGACGACGCGACCCTCGCCACCGCCGCCGTCGCCGCGCCCGCCCATCTTGAAGTAAGCGCGTCCGCCGAGCAGATCGAGGAAGGCGACCCGGTGACCTTCACGGTTCGGCGAACCGGTGGCATCGCGCCCGTCTCCGTCGATCTCATGTTTAATGGCGGCCAAACCTCGGGAACGGACGCTTTTGCCGCGCCCGCCTGGAACTGGCCGGACCGCTTGGACTTCGCCCTGTTCGAGATGGAAAAACAGTTCGAACTGACACCGCGCCGAGGCAACTTTCCAAACGCCTTGGAGCCGTTCAGCCTCGCGCTTCAACCGCTCGGCACCAACGCCGCAAACGTCCCTACCACCATCGGCCCGGCCAGCTTGGTGAAAGTCGCCTTCGAACGCCCCACCGTGCTGTCGGCCCAACTGCGCATGCTCGACCCGGCGCTGCTGCATTTCCCTGCTTGGGGCAGCGCCACGCTGGCGATTTTGCCGGACCGCTCTGCGGCCGAACTCGACTGGCAGTTCGAAGGCGCCGACCTTGATCTCCTGGCGACGGCGACGCCGAATAATCCACCGCAGTTGCGGATTGGCGGCTTGACCACTGCGTGGACCACCGACGCCGACGGCCGGAACTGGATCGACTTGAACCCCGCCCGGCTGGCGCAACTGGAGTCCGCTCAGGGCGTGTTCGACGTGGGCGGTTTCCACGGCCTGTTTTTGCCGCACGGAACCCCGCCGCCCGCACCGCCGACAATAACGTGGACGCCCCCCACGACTCCGTCCGCTGCTGCAGCTTCACGCCTGCTTGGCCAAGCCACGTTTGGTCCGACGCTGCCGACGATCAACGAGGTTCAAGCGCTTGGCATGACAAGTTGGATCGACGCGCAAATCGCCTTGCCCGCGAGCCATCACACGGACCAACTTCTACTCTGGGACAGCTACGGGTTTCCGCCAGGTTCGGGCTTGCGCGTGGCCGAATGGTGGGAGCGTTCGGTGCGTTCGCCGGACCAGCTTCGGCAACGAGTTGCATTCGCGCTGAGCGAATTTTTTGTCATCTCCGACCAGAGCGAGCTGTTCAATTTTCCGCTCGCGGTCGCGGACTACCAGGACATGTTGCTGGACGGCGCGTTCGGCAATTTTCGCGACCTGCTCGAGGACGTGACGCTGCATCCGGCGATGGGCATGTTTCTCAGCCACGCGCGCAACCCGGAGGCTTCCGGCGGCATCCAACCCGACGAGAACTACGCCCGCGAAGTGATGCAGCTGTTCTCGATCGGCCTGTGGGAACTCACCCCGGACGGCACCCGCGTGATTGGTCCGACCGGTTTTCCGGTGCCGACCTATGACCAGTTCGTGGTCGAGGAAATGGCGCGGGTGCTCACCGGTTTCAGCTATCCCGACCTCACCCCGAACGGACTCGACGGGTTTTGGGCCGCCGAAGTGCAAGAACGTTCGCCAATGGCGTTGTTCCCAGCTTGGCATGATGATGGCCAAAAGGTGCTGATCGACGAACGAATTCTGCCCGCGGGTCAAGGCGGCGAGCAGGACCTGGCCGACGCCCTTGATATGTTATTCGACCATCCGAATACCGCGCCGTTTGTATCCCGTTTTCTGATTCAGCGCCTGGTCACCTCGAACCCGAGTCCGGCTTACGTCTACCGAATCGCCGACGTGTTCAACACGGGCGGCCCCGCTGGCGTAACTGGCGTTCGCGGAGATCTCGGTGCCGTGGTCAAAGCGATCCTGCTCGACCCCGAAGCGCGTGATCCGGCGGTCGCGGCCCAGCCTTGGTTCGGCCAGTTGCGCGAACCGCTGCTACGCGCCACCGCGCTGCTGCGCGCGTTCGACGCGAAGACCATTCACGGACGCGTACGCGTGACCAAACCCCAGGTCGCGTTCGGTCAAGGTCCCCTGCAAGCACCCTCCGTGTTCAATTTCTTCGAACCCGACTTCGCCCTGCCGGGTCCGGTGGCCGAGGCGGGCTTGGTCAGTCCGGAGTTCAAAATTCTCTCGGCCAACAACGCATTGCGCATCGCCAACTCTCTCCGCCAAACGCTCGAAGACCGCATGCCCGCCGCCAACGAACTGATCGAAATGGACTATAGCGCCCAGCTGCCGCTGGCCGGCGATGTCGACGCGCTCCTCGACCAACTCGACATTCTGCTGATGCACGGACACACCACCCCCGCGCTGCGTTCGGAGATTGCCACCGTCGTGACCGACATTCCCACCAATGAACCGCGCGCGCGGGTCGAAGCCGCGGTCCACCTGATGGTTCTCAGTCCGGAGTACGCGATTTTCAGATGAGCCACCGAACGCATTCCGCCTCCCGCCGCAACTTTCTCCTCCGCGGCGCCTGCGCGACCGCCTCGGCCGGGGCGATCGGCGCGGCGCTGTCGAGTTTGCGGATGACCCAGTTGGTCACCGCAGCCCAAGGCAATGCGAACGACTACCGCAGCCTCGTCTGCCTGTTTATGTTTGGTGGCAACGACAGCGCGAACTTGGTGATCCCCAACGGCGCCGGAAGCGACGTCGACTCCTACGCTGCCTACCAGCAAATCCGTGGACACCTCGCCGTGCCGCAGTCCGAGTTACTTGCCATCCCGAACCCCGGCGGGGACGGACGCGACTTTGCCATGCCCTCGTTCACCCCCGAACTCGCGCAGCGCTACACCGACGGCGAACTCGCGCTGGTTGCCAACATCGGCAGCCTAGTCGCGCCGATCAGCCTACAGGAGTACTACCGCGGCGGCGAAGCGATCCGTCCCTACCAGCTATTCTCGCACAAAGAGCAGCTCGAACAATGGCAGTCCGCCCTTCCCCAGAACGTCGACAAAGGCTGGGGCGGCCGGCTGGCCGACTACATTCAGCACCTCAACGGGACCAGCGAGATGTCGATGTCGGTGTCACTCGGCGGCGCCAACTTGTTCGAAGTCGGCAGCGAGGTGTTCCAGTACGGCATGTCCTCCGAGGGCGCGATCGGCCTGGAGGGCTTCGACGATTCGGCGCGCTCGCAGGTTCGGCGCCAAGCGCTCGGCAACATTCTCGGCGGGCAACGCGACCACCTACTGGAACAAGCCTACGCCGACACGATGAACCGGGGTATCGACCAACACGCCCTGCTTTCGACTGTACTCGCCACGCGCCCGCCCTTGCAAACTGTCTTCCCAGAGTCACCGCTCGGCGCCCAGTTGCGCATGATCGCCCAGTTGATCGGCGCGCGCAATGAGTTCGGGCTGAAGCGGCAGATTTTCTTCTGCAGCAAGCCCGGCTTCGACACGCACGAAACGCAGGAAAACCAGCCGGCGCTGCTCGGCGATGTCAGCCGCTGCATTGCCGCGTTCAATGATGCCATGACCGAACTCGGCGCGTCCGAGGAAGTGACCTTGTTCACCGCCTCCGACTTCGGCCGCACCACCGAAAGCAACGGCAAGGGCTCCGACCACGGCTGGGGCGGGCATCATGTGGTCACCGGCGGCGCAGTGCAGGGCGGCAAAATCTACGGCCGCATGCCTGTGATGGAAATGGGCGGACCCGACGATGTCGGTCGCGGTCGCTGGTTGCCGACGACGGCCGTCGATGAACTAGCCGCCACCTTGGCCCATTGGTTCGGTGTACCCGACAGCGACCTCGAACTTGTCGTTCCCAATCTCGGTCGATTTTCCAACCGAGACCTTGGTTTTATGGGCTAGCCCGACAGGCATGTCATTCAGGCTCTTGCCATGAGCCGTCCGATTGGTTTAGGAATAGCGCAGAAATGGCAGGCTCAAATCACGCAGGACGATGGGAGAAACGCTGGCACCCGCTGCGACGGGAGTGGGTGATTTACTCCGCCCACCGAAACAACCGCCCTTGGGACGGGGAAGTCGAAAAATCGACGTTGGAAAAACCCAAAGCCTACGAGCCCTCTTGCTTTCTTTGTCCGGGCAACACCCGTGTCGGAGGGGCGACCAATCCAGATTATGAAGGCGTCTATGTGTTCGACAACGACCACCCGGTGGTCGGTTCCGACGCCCCCGAAGTGCGCATGCCGGCAGCGCCCGCCCGGGGTCTCGCGCGTGTCATTTGTTACCATCCGCGCCATGACATCTCGGTTGCCGACCTCAGCGAAGAGCAGGTTCTGGACGTGCTCAAGACCTGGCGTCAGCAGACCGCCGAACTCGGCGCACGGCCGGATATTCTGACCGTTCAGATTTTTGAAAACAAAGGCGAGGCCTGCGGCACCTCCAGCCCGCACCCGCACTGCCAGGTGTACGCCACCGATTTTGTTATGGCCCACCCGACACGGACTTTGGACACGCTCGCCAACGACCGGGACACGTTCCGCAAACTGCTCGACTTCGAACAACAAGATCCACGGCGCATTGTCGCCAGCCAGCCGCAAGCCACCGCCTTTGTGCCCTACTTCGCTCGTTTTCCGTTCGAAGTGTGGATCTTCCCCAAGCAACGCGCGGCGCACCTCACCGAACTCGACGACGACGCCCTCGCCGGACTCGCCAGCCTCTACCGCGAAATCAACCAACGCTACGACGCCCTGTTCGGCATGCCCTTCCCCTACGTGATGGCCTTGGCCCAAGCGCCAACCGACGGCGTGCCGCATCCCGATTTTCACCTGCATCTCAAATTTTTCCCACCGCTGCGCGCCCCCGGACTGCGCAAAATTCTTGCCGGCGCGGAACTCGGTGGCGGCAACTTCATGAACGACACCATCCCGGAGGAGACGGCCGCACAACTCCGCGACCTCAGCATTCCTGCGGGTCCAGCAGAACTCGCGGCGGTGGAACAATCCGCCAAGAGGTCGACGTGAGCGATGAGCAGACGCCGGTCGGGAACAACCAACCGGCGGAGGAGGACCAACCGGCGGAGGTGAGTTCGCCAGGTCGTTCGCTGTTGGTCGAATGCTTGATCGACTTGGGTTCGACCGTTTCGGAAATTGCCCGCGAGTTGATCCTCGAACTCAGCTACGAGGAACTCTCCACCGTCGTTCGTAAGGATGTCTCCGATGTCATCTTTCGGATCGACGAGGCGGTCGAGGAATACATCACCGACTACATGCACATGCTCGGCAAATCGCTCGGCGGCATCGTGCTGATCGCCGAAGGTTTTAAAGCCTCGGGGGAAGTGTTTCCCGAAGGCCTCGCGCCGGAGAAGGCGGCCATGCGCATCCTGCTTGATCCGATCGATGGTAGCCGCGGGTTGATGTTCGACAAGCGTTCGGCGTTTTTCATCGCGGCCGTCGCGCCGAACCTCGGTCCGGAGACCCGCCTGTCCGACACCTTCACCGCGGTGATGGTCGAAATTCCGACCACGCGGGCGCTTTACCAAGATGTGTTTTGGGTCGAACGTGGCGACTCCGTCGGTCGTTTTACCCGCAACTTATTCTCCCGCGTGACCACGCCGTGCCGCTTCGGACCCAGTCCGGCGCCAGAGCTACGCGGTGGCTTCGCCCAGATCTGTCGATTTTTCCATCCCAACAAAGCCCTGATCGCCACCTTGGAGGAGGACTTAATCCACCGGTTATATCCGGACGCCCCCGAGGAGGAGACCATTGTATTCGACGACCAGTTTGCGAGTTCGGCGGGGCAAATCTACGAGATGATGAAAGGCCGGGACCGCTTTGTCGCCGACTTACGGCACTGCTTCAACCGGCAGGCCCGCGAGGAGGGACGCCGGACCAGCCACGTCTGCCACCCTTACGATTGCGCCGCTCATCTCATCGGTTCGGAGGCGGGTCTGTTGATCACAGGGCCGCGCGGGGAGTCGTTCGACGCGCCGATGGACACCAGCAGTCCGGTCGACTGGATCGGGTATTCCAACGAGAGCATCCGCGCGCAGGTCGAACCGGTGTTGATGGAATTGCTGGCCGAGAAAAACCTGTGAGATGAACGCGACCGCGTTTTTTGGTGGGCAGGCCAAACCCGTCCGGGCCTCTGCGCCAGGACGTTTGGACGTGATGGGCGGCGTCGCCGACTACTCCGGATCGCTGGTCTTGCAAATGCCCATCCGCCAACGAACGCACGCCGCGGTGGCAGGTCGGGACGATGGCATCCTGCGCGTTCGAAGCCGGACCTTAGACGAGGAAGTGAAGGTGACACCCCAACAACGCGATGCTCTGCTTAACTTGGATGCCGCCAGCCGCCGCAAGAACTTGGGCTGGGCCGCGTACGTGGTCGGCGTGGTGATGGAGTTACATCAAGTGATCAGCCTAGAGCAGGCGCGCCCCTTTTCGGGAATCGATATCTGGGTCGAGTCCGAGGTGCCGCCGGGACGCGGCGTATCCGCGTCCGCAGCGTTGGAGATGGCGGTGTTGCGCGCCTTGGAAACACTCTGGTCGGTTGAGATTCGGCCCTTGGACTTGGCCGTCATCGGACAGCGAGCCGAACACCATTGGGCCGCCGCGCCCTGTGGCCTGATGGACCAAATTGCCAGCCATTGCGGGGTGGCCGAGCACCTGCTCCCGATTCTGTGCCGAGCCGGACATGACGATCCGGCCCAGTTGTCTCCGCCCGTTCCCGTCCCCCCGGGTTGGCACTTCGTTGGCATCGATTCCGGCGTCACCCATCAGGTGTCCGGCGACGCGTATGGCCGGGCCCGAATTGCCGCGTTCATGGGCCTCGAAATCCTCTCTCGAACAGGGACAGGCCATCTCCAGCCCCCCAGAAGAGTCAATGAAAATAGTGATGACGACGACCAAAAAGATGCGTTTCGAACAAAGTCAGACCATCTCCACGATTCCACACATTCCACACGAACAGGGACAGGCCATCTCCAGCCCCCCAGAAGAGTCAATGAAAATAGTGATGACGACGACCCTAAAAATGCGTTTCGAACAAGGTCAGACCATCTCCACGATTCCACATATCGTTATCTGACAGACATTTACGCGAATCAGTTCGAACCGGACGCCCTCCCAGCCTTGCTAGGTGGCGAGGAGTTCATGGCGCGCTATGGGCGGATCAGAGACTCGGCGACCAAGGTCTGTCCCCGTTCGAGCTATCCCGTACGAGCCGCAGCCAGCCATCCCATCTTCGAACACCAACGCATCCAACGCTTCCTCGAACTCCTGCAAGCGGGCCAGCCAGAAAAAGCAGGGCCGCTGATGTATGAATCCCATCAATCCTACAACAGCATCGGCCTAGGCCACGCCGCGACCGACGAACTCGTGAATACCCTGCGGGCGCATGGCACTGAAGAAGGCATTCATGGAGCACGAATTACTGGCGGAGGCTGCGGTGGCACGGTGTGCGTTTTGGCGTCCGAACAGGGCTTGGAAACGGTACGCCGCATCGCCGGGGAACGTCAGGTTTTACTTACAAGTTCGTAAAGACCGATCCTAGCAATCGAATTTTCAATTGGGGAATATGCGTCCCTAGCGTTTTATCGCTTGCAGTCGGTGATATGAAGTGTCTTTCAATCGTACCGAATCACCAAACAATACATTATGAGCAATCCTGAACCAGTTAAAGGAACGTACCACGCGCGTCTAGGCGAAGGCCCAGTCTGGTATGACAATCACCTTCTCTGGGTGGATATCCTCGGCAACAAAGTGCTTCGGTACACGCCGGCATCCGGAGACGAGGAACACTTCGATTGCGATGACATGGTCGGCACCGTGGTTCAGGATGCGCATGGCGGTATTATCGCCGCAGTCCTCGACCGGATCGTGCGTATTGATCCGACCAGTAAGGAACAGACCCTGTTCTGCAAGGTCGAGTCCGAACTCGCCCATACCCGCCTCAACGACGGCAAATGCGATCCGTCCGGGCGTCTCTGGGTCGGCACCCTCGACCTTCCCGAAACCGCCGCCTCCGGTTCGCTCTACCGCGTGGACCCCGACGCGTCGGTGACCAAATTGTACGAGGGCGTGACCGTGTCCAACGGCCTCGTCTGGAGCGACGATACCTTCTACTACATCGATTCGCCACGGCGCACGGTAATGGCCTTCGATTATGACGCCGACGCCGGCACAATCGCCAACGAACGCGTCGCCATCGATTTTGAAGCCCTTGGCGTCAGCGGCTATCCCGATGGCATGACGCTCGACCAAGACGGCAATCTTTGGGTGTGCCGTTGGGCTGGGTTCGGAGTGACCTGCTTCGATCCGAAGACCGCGTCCATCCTGCACCAACTCGAACTTCCCGTCGCCAACGTCACCGCCTGCGCCTTCGGTGGTCCGGATTTGCAGGACCTGTACATCACCACCGCGTCCAAAGGATTGAGCGACGAGGAAAAAGCCGCCCAGCCACTCGCGGGCCGCTTGTTCCACTGCCGTCCGGGCGGCACTGGCATCCCCGCTGCGGTTTTCGCAGGTTGAGCCTCCAAACTTCCCACGCACCAACTTCTCTTTCCCCATGCCACTAACCTACCAGATCAAAGAACAAGGCCATCTCCTCGAGGTTCACGGAGAGGGGCGGATCGATCTCAGTCATTTTCGCAGTCTGTCAGAAGAGGTGGAGGACAAACTTGAGGTCGGCTACCGAGCATACCTGGATCTTCGCTCCGCAGACCAACTCGATCTTAGCCCCGTCGACATCCGCAAGCTGGTAGCCATGCAAAAGGCGGTGCCCGAAAGGCAACGGCCTGTTAAAACCGTTTCGGTCACCCGTAGCGGACACGATTACGCCCTGTCGCGCATGTTTCAACTATTGGCGATGGATGATCGCTTGGTAACCACCGATGACGAAGAAGCGTGGGCTTGGCTCAATGCCCCCGCCGAACCGGAAAAAACATCAGCCGCTCTGGATTAAGAGCCGCGCGGGGTCGTCTGTTATGGCGCGACAATACCAAGAACTGGACTTCCGTGAGACACCGCTCGGGGAGCTAATGCTCAGACGACGACGGGCACCGGAGATCGAAGAAGACATCTACGAGGTAAAACTCGGAGACGCGTTCCTTATGACCAGCCTGTTCCACGAAGCGGAACGTCAGCTCGCCCGCCGCGGACTCGCCGCTACTGACGGCACCTCGCTCGACATTGCCATCGGCGGACTCGGACTTGGCTACACCGCTGCTGCTGCACTTGAAGATCCGCGGGTTCGCGGCGTGCTGGTCGTCGAATTTCTCGCGGCCGTCATCGATTGGCACGAACAAGGGTTGGTCCCGCTCGGGCCCGAACTATCGGACGATCCACGTTGCCGCTTCCTCCACGCTGACTTCTTCGAACGCGTCCGCGACCGTTCGGGCCTTGATCCAAAAAATCCCACCCGTCGCTTCGACGCCATCCTACTCGACATCGACCACACCCCCACCCACCTGCTCGATCCAAGCAGTGCCCCATTCTACACCGAAGCCGGCCTCCGCGAACTCAGCCTCCACCTCAAGCCCGGCGGCATCTTCGCCATGTGGGCCGACGGCAACCCCGACCCCGCGTTCACGCAACACCTCGGCCGCGTGTTTGCCAGTGCCGAAGCACACACCATCCGCTTCAACAATCCGATGGCGTTCGATGACCGGGAAACCGGCGGCGAGTCCACCGGTGCGGTCTACGTCGCCTCAACTGAACCTGCTCGTTAGAGCAAATGAAGTAGAGCTGTATTCGCACGAAGTAGTCCATATCCAGACTCAACCCGAGGGACCACGGATGTCTCCAGCCCCACGGGGTCCCGCCGAGCGGGATTGCCCGCGGGTAAGCAACCGCCGCCCTATCTCCAAGGCGGCGCCTTCTTGCCCGGATGGCGAACCCCATTGAACCAGTGTTGCAACGAACGAAGCGACACCCCGTGATACATCAACTTGGCCTTCCACCAGGGCGTATCACCTTGCCGCAATGCCGCGTAAAAAATCCGATCCAAGCGCCAGCGGTTCACCTGCGTTCGGAGAATAAAATAATCGTGGATGATCGCCGCGCGGGTCGCCGACGAGTGTACCGAATTTCCGCCGAGCCATTCCTTCAATTTGATGTCCGCGGTGATTCCGTTGGACAGATACGCGGGCGGAATTTCATAGCGCTGCCCGTCCACCTCGAACGACCACGCCTCTTCAAACACATAATGTCCGTTCGCCTTCTGCCGGATCGGCGGTTGATCCAGCTCCGATAGCTGCGGAACCGACAGGGGAAACAGCACGAAATAGACTAGCAAAGCGGCCAGCAAGACCAGCAGACCCCGCCACAGGAAAGAGCCCACCCGTTTCCATCGAAGAAAACGGCTCGTCGTCATATCAGGGAACATCCATCCGAAAAAAATAACACAGCCGCCCACTCCACGCCCGATGAAATCCGTAATAATAGCGCGCTCGGCTTATGGCAAACGTTTGCCATAGGGTGGCAAGAGTCTGCCATACTATGGCAAGGTTCTGCCACTCTATGGCAAGATCTTGCCATAACGAATCAAGGCAGTCGGACCGAGCCGGCCTGACCGAAACCGCCGACATAACGGGCTTTGACCATGGTCATGCGAAACAAATTAAAATCTCCGAACCCGGCGTAGCGTTGCGCGGCTGGATGCTGTTCGAGGTATTGTTCCAGCAAGGAAGCCGCCTCTGTTTCCGGCACTTCATGCAACTCGCCGGAGATGCAGACGCGCGGGATTTCTTGCGGGTTCACCGGCTGGTTCGGTAGATTGGTTTCGGCGGTTCGTGCTTTGCCTTCGATCAACAGGGCGGCGCGTGGTTCGGCCCGCGCGTGGCGCGTGTGCTGCGACAAATCGGAAAAAAGAAACAAGGGGCTGCCGTCCGCGTCGGTGGCGATCGCATGCAGCGAGGCATACGGATGACCGTCCGGCGCGACGGTGGAGAGTACGCCTTTGCTGGCGTTGCTCAGGAGATTGCGAACTTCGGTTTTTAACTCTGATTTCATAAGGCGACTATTGGAGCTCGAATCCGAATTCCGACAAAAGCGCAAACGAATCTTCGTCCGCCGCAGATCCGGCACAAATGGAATCTCCATCAAGGTGGCTGATTAAACGACCATCCTTCTGCCAAATTCGCAAACCGTTGTCGTTGGCGACCAAATCCCATTCACTCTCCAGAACTTTTAATAACGCCTCGATTTGAATGTGGTCCCCCGCGATAGGCAGACCTCCCCACACGCATTGGAGATAGATCATCAATTCTAAAAACTCGGCCAGCTTGAGATTTTCAGGATGCCATTCGCCCTCATAACCTTGGTGGACGATTGGATTATCGACCGAAACCCCGTCTTTGTATGCCCAGCTACAGACCGATTGGTTCTCTTGTAGGAATTCGACATGATGGTCTTCAACGATCAATTCGTGAGGTGGAAATAACCGGTTATGCGCCGAATTAAGATCGTGCTTACCCATCGAGAGATCGTACTGACGGAGGGGCGGTGGAATCGAGTGCCCGAGCCTGGTTTCGGCTACTTCAAGCTCAGCCTCATTATATCGATCCTGCTCCTTTGGTTGGTGACCAAAGAGTTCGACGAAAATCCGTTCATATTCAGCAGCGTGCATGCGTGGCAGATATCACGTTTTTCTAGGACGTGTCGAGCGGACTGGCCGGCAAGAAGCCAGCGGTCCGGACTCCTCCTTGGAAGGAAGAGCTACCTTCGGGCTAGGATTCCAAGGCTTCTGCTAGTGCGTTCCACGGCAGCAGCGCACAGGGAATTCGAACCGGGAAGGCGCGAACCGACACAAGGGCGGAGAGATCACCGAAGTCTGGACCGGGTTCGAGTTCGGCGTTGAGGAGGGATTCGATATCGAGTTTGAGCGTTGCGAAATACTCGGCCGACTTGCCTTGCACCGCGTCGGCCATCATCGAGGCGGACGCGACGGCGATGGCGCAGGCTTGCAACTCGCAGACGAGCCCCTTGAACTCATCGCCGGCCGACTCGAACCCGATCCGGATCCGGTCGCCGCAGCTTGGATTGAGTTTTTCGATGCGCACTTCCGAAGGCTCGAGTTTCCGGTTGTGGCGCGGATTCTTAAAGTGGTCGAGAATGACCGACTGATAGAGGGAGGCGCTCATCGCGGTCAGATCCGGAAAATGCGTTTCGCGGTGGCGATGCCGGTGAGCAGGCGTTCGATCTCGGCGTCGGTGTTGTAAAAGTAAAAACTGGCGCGCGCGACGGCGGGCACGTCGAGCACCTTCATCAGCGGCTGACAACACAGGTGCCCGGCGCGGATCGCGACGCCTTCTTGATCGAGGATCTGCGCGAGGTCGTGCGGGTGGATGCCGTCGAGATTGAACGACACGGCTGCGCCGCGTTCGGACGGGCCGTACAGGGTGAGTCCGTCGACGCCGGCGAGGCGTTCGGCCGCGAGCGCACTGAGTCGTTTCGTTTCGGACTCGATTCGTTCCATGCCGATGCCGGTGAGATAGTCGCAGGCGGCGGCCAGACCGACCGCGCCGGACATGTTCGGCGTCCCGGCTTCAAATTTATACGGCAGATCCGCCCAGGTGCTGTAGTCGTCGTGCACCACGTCGATCATCTCGCCGCCGCCTTGGAACGGGTTCATGGTTTCCAGCAAACTCGTTCGCCCAACCAATCCGCCGATGCCGGTGGGGCCGCATAATTTGTGCCCGGAGAAGGCGTAGAAATCCACGCCCGCTTCGGCAAAAGCCGTGAGGTCGACCGGCATGTGCGGCACCGCTTGCGCGCCGTCGACCAGCACCGTCGCACCGGCGGCTTTGGCGCGGGCGGCGAGTTCGGCGATCGGGTTCAGGGTGCCGAGCGCGTTCGAGACATGGGTCACCGCGAACAAGGCGACGCCAGAAAAATCAATCGCGTCGATGTAGCCCAGCGTTCCGTCGGCGGCGACGTCGAGATAGCGGAGCGTCGCGCCGGTTCGTTGCGCGCAGAGTTGCCAGGGGACAATGTTGCTGTGGTGTTCCATGCGCGTGATCAGAATCACGTCGCCGGGCTTGAGGCGTTCGTAGCCGGTGGCCACCAGGTTGATCGCCTCGGTGGTCCCGCGGGTGAAAAGCAGTTGATGGCTGGCCGGGGTATTGAGAAATTTGGCGACGGTGGTGCGCGCGCCTTCGTAGGCGTTGGTCGCGAGTTCGGCGAGGTGGTGCATGCCGCGATGCACGTTGGCGTGCTCCTCCTCGTCGTAGCGGCGCAGCCGGTCGAGCACGGCAGTCGGGCGCTGCGATGACGCGGCGTTATCGAGGTACGCCAGCGGTTTGCCGCTCGGGTGCGGGCGGCTGAGGATGGGAAAGTCGTCGCGGTTCATGGGAATTAGCCTTCGTTGCCCATCCCTTCGTTCCGAAGATGTTTCGGCAGGGCCCCTTTGGACGGTGCGTTCTGACACTCTTTCAATGAGGCGGGGAAATCCACCTCCAATTGGGCGAACAGGTCATCGACGACCACCAAGGCGAGATGTTTAAGCTCGGCCAAATCCTCGACCACCCGTTCGGAACTCCGGAGCTCTTCATATCCATAGGTCCCGTCGTATTCGAGGCAGCCCCGCACACGAACCTCACATTGCTTGGGGTCCGATTCGAAGGTGAAAATAAAGTGGGTCTCGTTGCCATCGAGCACCAAGCTCCATTCGCGCTCCCACTCGGCGCAACCTTGTTCCTCGGAAGAACTAAACGCCTGATGGATTTCGTGCACCTGACAGCCAAACGTTTCACAAGCCGTACGGATCTTGTGTTGGATGCGATCCTGAACCGCCGCCAAGGCTTCAAGAATAAGAGACACAGCGGGCAATGCCGGCACTGACACCCCCGTACTCACTCTGTCATTCCTCTGCATGGTGGTCATTTTCTCGCCTTGCGATCAAACTGCCAAGCAGGGTCGCGGGTGGCGTTCGGACTATTTAAAGTCGATGAAGATTTTGCCGTCTTCCACTTTGAGGGCGTAGCTTTCGATTGGCGCGACCGCCGGCATGCACAGGTGTTCGCCGGTCTTCAGATCGAACTCGGCTCCGTGCAACGGGCAGGTGACGATGCAGTCTTCGACATCGCCGCTCATCAGCGAGATGCGTTGGTGGCTGCACATCGCGCCGACGGCGTAGTATTCGCCTTCGGCGACTTTGAAGATGCCGATCGGTTCGTCTTCGTGTTCGACGTATTTGCGGTCGGTGGTTTTGAAGTCGTCTTCGATTCCGACTTCGATCCAGTTGGCGGTTGATTCTGCTTCTGACATGCTTGTGAGACTTGGTGCGGGAGGGTTCTATTCAGCGGGTATTCTGCGAGCAGCTTATTCAGCGAGTTTGCGTTCGATGACGTCGTGCAGGTGATCGCGGATCGGCTCGTAGGGGATGCGTTCCTCGACGATCTCGTCGAAGAAACCGATGACCATCATCTTGCGCGCGGTGAGTTCGTCGATGCCGCGCGAACGCAGGTAGTAGACTTGTTCTTCGTCGAGGTTGCCCATGGTGGCGCCGTGACTGCAGGCGAGTTCGTCGGCGTTGATGATTAGGCCGGGCAGCGAGTCGGCGCGCGAATCGTTGTCGAGAATCAAGTTGTTGTTGGTCTGGTACGCGTCGACGCCGATCGAGCCGTGGGTGGCTTGGATGATGCCTTGGTAAACCGAGTAGCCCTTCTTCTTTGCGGCACCTTTGTAGAGCATGTTGCTGTAAGTGTTCGGCGCGCTGTGGCGCTGCAGGGTCATCTGGTCGAAGTGCTGGCGGCCGCGGGCGAAGTACAGGCCGCCCATGTAGGCGTTGGCGCCGGGTTCGCAGACGTCGCAACCGGTGGCCATCTTGCTGGTTTTTCCGCCGAGCGTGAGGGTGCAAATGTTGACCGTGGCGTCGCGCTTGGCAAGCGCCCAGTCTTCGCCGATGTGGATGGCTTTTTCGCCCCAATCTTGCAGCGAGACGAGGCGGACGTTGGCGCCGGCGGCGGCGTAGAGTTCGCGGTTGCTGATGCATTGAACGGGTTCGTCGCCGGACGAGAAGACCTCGGCCATAGTGAACTCGCTGTTCTCCTCGGCGACCACCAACAGACGCGGCAGCAGAGCGCCGGCGGCGGGCACGTGATAGCGAACGAGAATCCCGCGTTCGAGTTTCACGCCCTTTGCGACATGAACGCACAGGCCAACGTTCCAGAAGGCGTTGTTGAGTTCGCGCATTTTACGCGGCACTTCGGGCGAAGCGGCGCCGTTGAGATACTCGGCGAGAATCCCAGCATCGGTTTCGGCCAGCGGCGTGACCGAGACACCCGGCGCGGTGCCGGAGATGCCGGCGCGGTGGCCGTTGACGGTGACCACGATATCAAAGGCGTCATCCCAGTCGTGGGTATCGGTGCGGCAGCCCCACTCGACGTCGGGCAGGCGTTCGAACTCGCCGAGTTTAAGCAGGCGCGGCGGGGTGCGGCGGTACTCTTCGGTGGTGGCGGTCGGTGCGTCGATGGCGCAGTACGCGTCGAACGCGGCCTGACGCTTCGCGCCGGCGGTGTCGGCGTCCGGGCCAACATGGCCGGCGGCGGCGAGCGCGGCGAAGGCGTCCGCGTCGAACGAGGGATAAACAGAAGTTTCTAAAGTGGTAGTAGTAGTCGCAGTCGTCATTACCCGATCGATCCTTCGAGTTTGAGTTCGAGCAGTTTCACAGCTTCGACTGAGAACTCCATCGGCAGTTCTTTGAACACTTCTTTGCAGAAGCCTTTAACGATCAGCGAGGCAGCGTCCTCTTCGGAAATGCCCCGGCTTTGCAGGTAGAACAATTGGTCTTCGCTGATCGCCGAGGTGGTCGCCTCGTGAGCGATGACCGCGTTGGAGTTTTCCGACTCGATGTACGGGAAGGTGTTGGCGCTGCAGTTGGGTCCGACCAGCATGCTGTCGCAGATGCTGTGGTTCTTGGCGCCGTCGGCACCGGGCAGGACTTTCACCAGTCCGCGATAGGTGTTGTCGCTGTAGTCGGCGGAGATGCCTTTGGAGATGATGGTCGAACTGGTGTTCTTGCCGATGTGGATCATCTTGGTGCCGGTGTCGGCTTGCATCTTTTTGTTGGTGAACGCGACCGAGTAGAACTCGCCGATCGAGCCGTCGCCTTCCATGATCACGCTCGGATATTTCCAGGTGATCGCCGAACCGACTTCGACTTGCGTCCAGCTGATCTTGGACTTCGCGCCTTTGCACAGACCGCGTTTGGTCACGAAGTTGTAGATGCCGCCTTTGCCTTCATCGTTGCCGGCGTACCAGTTTTGCACCGTGCTGTATTTCACTTCGGCGCCTTTGTGGGCGTAGATTTCGACCACGGCGGCGTGCAGTTGGTTGGTGTCGCGTTGCGGCGCGGTGCAGCCTTCGATGTAGCTCACGTAGGCGTCGTCTTCGCACACGATGAGGGTGCGTTCGAACTGGCCAGTGTCGGCGGAGTTAATGCGGAAATAGGTGGAGAGGTCGAGCGGGCAGCGCACGCCTTTGGGCACGAAGCAGAAGCTGCCGTCGGTGAACACGGCCGCGTTCAGCGCGGCGAAGTAGTTGTCCTTCATCGGCACGACCGACCCCATGTACTGCTTGATCAGCTCGGGGTGGTTTTTGATCGCTTCGGAGAACGAACAGAAAATGATGCCGTGTTCTTCGAGCAGTTCGGTGTGGGTGGTGCCGACCGAGACACTGTCGAACACGGCGTCGATGGCCACGCCGGCGAGCGCGTCGCGTTCGTTGAGCGGGATGCCGAGGCGTTCGAAGGTCTTGGCGAGTTCGGGGTCGACTTCACCGTCGTCGTCCAGCATCGAACCGGGCGCGCTGTAATAGCGGATGTCGTTGTAGTCGATCTCGGGATGGTCGATGAAGGCCCAGGTCGGCGAGGTCATCGTTTGCCAGTGGGCGTAGGCTTCGAGGCGAAGTTTCAGCATCCACTCGGGCTCTTCCTTCTTGGCCGAGATCATGCGGATGATGTCCTCGTTGAGGCCTTTCGGCACTTCATCGGTGACGATGTCGGTGACAAAGCCGTGCTCGTAATCTTGGACGAGCTTTGAGTCTGTTTCTAAAATTGGCATGGTTTGGTCCGGTGTTGGTCCAGTTGGGCGAGCGTTCGTTTGCTCAGACGGCAGCGGGTTCGGGCGGCAGGCCGGCTTCTTCGCGGACCCAGTCGTAGCCTTCGGCTTCGACTCGTTTCATCACTTCCTGGCCGCCGGAGTGGACGATTTGTCCGTCCATGAGGATGTGCAGGCGGTCGGGTTCGATCAGGTTGAGAATGCGTTCGTAGTGGGTGATGACTAGCAGGCCGAGTTCGGGACCGCGCAGTTTGTTCACGCCTTTGGCGACCACTTGCAGGGCGTCGACATCGAGTCCGGAATCGGTCTCATCCATGATCGCGAAGCTCGGTTTGAGCATCAGCATTTGCAGGATCTCCATGCGTTTTTTCTCACCGCCGGAGAAGCCTTCGTTGAGGCCACGGTTTTGGAAACCGCTCTTCATTTCGAGGAAGCCCATGTTTTCTTTCAGCGCCGCGATGAACTCGCGGGCGGGGGCTTTGCCGTCCGGGTGATGCGCGTCGGCGGCGGTCTTGAGGAACTTGGCGACGCTGACGCCGGGAATGGCGACCGGGTATTGGAAGGCAAGGAACAGGCCGAGGCGGGCGCGTTCGTCCGGATCGAGTTCGAGCAGGTCTTCGCCGTCGAGGGCGATCGACCCTTTGCTCACTTCGAACGCGGGATGGCCCATAGCGACGCTGGCGAGGGTGCTTTTACCGGAGCCGTTCGGCCCCATGATGGCGTGCACTTCACCGCGCGGAACCTCGAGACTGAGGCCCTTGAGAATTGCTGTTTCGTCGATCTCGGCGTGGAGATCTTTGATGGATAAACCGTTCATGTTTGAGGAAGGTGGAAGGTGGAAGGTGGAATTTAAAATTTGGAATTTAAAATTTCAAAGGCGTCGCAATCGGTGGGGATGGCTGGCTGGGTTTGAAATCTGAGATCGGCTTGGCTGGCAGTCGTTTGAAATTTGGTTCGGCTTGGCTGGCAGTCGTTTAAAACTTGGTTCGGCTTGGCTGGCAGCGTTTGAAATTTGGTTCGGCTTGGCCGGCAGTCGTTTAAAACTTGGTTCGGCTTGGCTGGCAGTTGTTTAAAACTTGGTTCGGCTTGGCTGGCAGTCGTTTAAAACTTGGTTCGGCTTGGCTGGCAGCGTTTGAAATTTGGTTCGGCTTGGCTGGCAGTCGTTTAAAACTTGGTTCGGCTTGGCTGGCAGCGTTTGAAATTTGAAATGTTAAATTTGAAATCGATTAAAAGTCGTCAAAATCCATGTCGAAGCCGAGGTCGAGTTTGGCTTCTTCGCTCATTTTGTCGGGGCCCCAGGGCGGATCCCAAACGATGTCGATGCTGACGTTTTCCGCGCCGGCGCTGCCGATGGACGTCTTTACGTCGTGCACGATCAGCGGTCCATACGGACAACCGGGCGACGTCAGGGTCATATCGACATGCACGTCGGGCTTGCGCACAGTGATGCCGTAGACAAGCCCGAGGTCGACAATGTTATAGTGGAGTTCGGGGTCGACCACTTTGCGCAGCGCATCCCAGACCACGTCGTCGGAAAGATTGTCGGGGCCCTTCGGCGCCTCTTCCGGGATCGGTGCGGTCGACGGCGGCGTCGCGTCCGAAGGCGGAACGGCGGCGGGGGTGAGGCCTGCCGGCGCAGCGGAGGCGGGTGCCGCAGCGGAGGCGGGCGCAGCGGAGGCGGGCGCAGCGGCGGGGGTGGCTGGGG